>JAESFZ010000107.1_pt1 | contig 191557 bp, 181 predicted proteins | sample 9269561 | NCBI WGS metagenome assembly JAESFZ01 (sample SAMN14515552, study PRJNA621657) | algae metagenome | isolation source: Tildeniella nuda ZEHNDER 1965/U140 and co-occurring heterotrophs from wet... | place: Switzerland: Stansstaad, Zurih | collected 1965-01-01 | reverse complement strand
ACATCCTGATGCACCCCTTCCACATGTTGGGTGTGGCTGGTGTCTTCGGCGGCAGCTTGTTCAGCGCCATGCACGGTTCGCTAGTGACCTCCTCACTTGTCCGTGAAACCAGCGAGAACGAGTCTGCAAACGCGGGTTACAAGTTCGGACAAGAAGAAGAGACCTACAACATCGTCGCGGCACACGGCTACTTCGGTCGGTTGATCTTCCAATATGCCAGCTTCAACAACTCTCGTTCCTTGCACTTCTTCTTGGGTGCGTGGCCCGTCATCGGGATTTGGTTCACCGCGTTGGGCATCAGCACGATGGCGTTCAACCTGAACGGGTTCAACTTCAACCAGTCCATCATCGACTCGCAGGGTCGTGTGGTTGGCACCTGGGCAGACATTTTGAACCGCGCTAACCTGGGTATGGAAGTGATGCACGAGCGCAATGCGCACAACTTCCCGCTGGATTTGGCAGCAGGTGAAGCGACTCCTGTAGCCCTCTCGGCTCCTAGCATCAACGGTTAGACTCTCACTTGCAATTGCTTTGAATCCAGAAGCGCTCCCTCACATGAGGGGGCGCTTCTGGCGTGGGAAGCTATAGTACATTGTGGCTGCTGGTAAACGCCTAGTACAGACTGGTAAGTTGTAGTGGATTCAGCGATAACATGAAGCCATAATGGATAACTAAGGCAGTTGAATAATGTCTATAGCGGTTCCTAATTCAGTGAAGTACAGTCGCAAAGAGGCAGAGGGCAGAGGGCAGAAGTTAAAGAGAACGGCGGCTTTCCTTCTGCCTTAAAACCTCAGCCCTTGCACCTCACTCTAATGGGAATCGCTATAGACCAAGCTAACCAGGAAGACTTAAAGCCTGCTTAAAAGTAGGTGTGCTAGTACTGGAATAGGGCATCTATGATGGCGATTAATGCACCAGGAGTATCTGCACATGGAATCTGAACCTCGCCTAGAACCAACACTTCCGCTTGACGATGCTAGACATCTAGAGAAGCTGAAAAGCACTATTGAACGGGCGATCGCGGATGGTAAATTGACCGCTCAAGAAATGCAAACGATCAAAGCGATCATCTGGTCAAACGGCAAAGTCAGCCCAGAAGAACTGGATTTGGTTCGAGAACTGATTCATGAGAAAGTCGCTAACGGAGAAATTGTTTACGATTGGACGTAAGTAACAGTACCTAAAACTCGTTATTGGCGCAGCAGACATTATAAATCAGGTCGTATGAGTATTTAATTACACTTAGTAGCGTATCGATGATCCCCGTTCGAGTGGGCATACTGAAGAGTGAAGTAGGTGATGCTTATGCTTGCCTGTTCGTTCATTCAGCGTTAACACGCGTCATCACGCTATGTCTGTGCAAAAGATTCAGCTCGAAGCACTTCAGAAAATTCGACAGCATATTCAGCATGGCTTCGCACTGCCCGAGGCAGAGAACCATCCACGATCGTGGTCTTCATCTGATGAGGAAGCAGAGATCCCAGAACCAGGTTCGCTGAGCGACTTGGGCAATCTGTTTAATTTCGGCGGTTCAATGCATGAGCCGACCCATGCGCCGAATACGCGTGGTGAGTGGTTTATTAGTGCTGCAAATCCAGGTACCGTGTTGCTAAAGCTTCCTGGTCTGACGCTAAAGCAAGATGTCCGTCTAGTGGGCTATCTACATCGGCAGCTAGAGGATGGAATCGGAGTTGTTTGGGCAGTGCCAGAGTCACTAAGCACCACGGCTCAGCTAGCAAAAGCGCTGGCAGCTAGCGGCGATCGCACCCATCCCCCTCACCCTGACGGTGCGTTTAAGAGCCTTATGGAGGTTGTTGATGGCGATCGCTCGGCGGCTTCTTTTATCATCGCTTCCCTTCTGCAGCGTGAACTAGGAGAGTTCGGTCGACTTGGCAAAACCAGTAATTGGTCGCATCATCGACTCATTGGTGCTGTACCAACGCAGGTGCAGTGGCAATGGAAGGTTGAGGCACCAAAAGACCTGTCCCCTAAAGTCATCCTGTTTGCTGATGGTCGGGCAGCGATCGAATTTTTTAGCTGTCGGATTGTGCCACCGATAGCCCTCTTCCAGCATCTTGACCAGTATTCTGATAAAGATTACAAAGCAACGGTTTTAGATCGGACGATCGCGATCGTTCAGCGGGCATAAGGAAACAACAAACGTCTATGGCGATCCTAAATGAATCGTGAGAAGCAGTACGGATAGCAGCTCTTAGAGGCTGTTTGAAAAGTGTCTGGCGGTTAAAACCGCGACTACATTAACAAAGTCCGCCTGCGCGGACTACCTCAGCACGAGGGTTTTGGCACCTGCGTAGGCAGGTTTTGTGCGTGTAGCCGCGACTTCAGTCGCCAGAGCTACACGCATCTGGACTTTTAAAACATCCTCTTAGCCGTCAGCGCTCAATAACTTTCTGCTCACAACTAATTTGGGACTGCTATGTTTTGTCTAGCGCAAGCGGACTGTAACAGTGTAAGAAGGACGCTGTTTGGCTTCACGTTGAGATTTGACGAGCCGAAACTCTGGGTCTATGTAGAGATGTTCTAACTGTGGCGTTGACTTAAAGATTGTCGCAAATCTTTTTGCAGTTTTCCGATCCAAATTTTGGAAGTCAGGCGCTTCTAAAAAGTCTTTTAGAGAAGCAGACTTTGATTGGGTCTGAGCAATTTTATTAAACCAAGCCTCCGCTCGTTCGACGCTGAGTGGCAGATGTCCAAATCTTAGTTTCTGCTTAATCGCAACGTTTTGAATATACCAATGTCCGTTTACTATTTGATAGTTCTGTAGGATCAGAAAATCATAAGCAAACAGAAAAGATGGCATTTTATTTAGTAACGGCAGCTGCTTTCCTGGAGCATAGCGAGCCACGTTAGCATAATAGCCGTCAGCATGAAAAATTTGATAGGATTGCTCTCGCAGCCGACCGGGAATGGTGTCTTGAAACGGAATAGTAGACCAAATCGGTGTCCATGCGCCAATGACAAGCGGAATTTGCTCTTCGACCTTTGTAAATGGATTGCGGGTACTCAGTTCCTTACAAAGCGGCTCCAGTGTGTCTTTAAAGAACTGCACTTTTTGGCTCAAAGGATCGGTATCACGGTTTTTAGTCAAGCGCAATAGTTCATGCTTAAGTGCTTCTGTAGACAGTTGATGCAACTGTTCCGAGCTAAGGACGTTTTCTACCATGCGTTGCTATCCTGTGCGTTACGGTTCTACAAAGTTACAGCGATGTAGGTGGGAAAAAAGGAAGCGCTTTCAAGCAGCAAAGCGACTTCCACTGTGTTAATTGTATCGATTCTAGAGGTGTGTTTGAGGTATCCTCTACGCCACTTTAGTTGCTTGAGCGACAGCACAACTCTCTTGATAGGCGGTACCATAGCAGTCTCAAATCAGTTGTGAGCGGAGCTTAATCATGGAGCGATCGGCGGTCAGCCATCAGCTTTTCTCCAACCGCTGACCGCTGTAGCTTGCTTCTCCGAAGGAGTTCGCTGACTGCTTGCTAGCCATATTGCTTCTCACGATTCATCTAGGATCGCTATATCACCCTCTGCACCTGTTTAAATTAACAGGTTTTTTAGGTAAAAGGCTGAGAACGGTGCAAGCAGGTGGGTGTATCCCTGCTCATAGTGTTAGACCTGAAAACTTTGTAGCAAGGTACACAAGCAGTATCAAAGCCTGCTTTTAAGCTTCACACAAGCAGACAGCTAACCCTGTCGGTTAAAACTGGTTTAAGGAGGATATGGAAGTCGAAAGTCAGGCAATTGAGCGTTCAAAGGTCTACACTTTCGACTTCTGTTTTTTGCTCGATCGCCGACAGACTGCTAAGTCGTAGTTGGCGAGTTCGACGGTTGAGCCTTCACTAAAGCGGTATCCCTGCGACTGGAAAACTGATGAAACGTCACGTGCGATCGACGCTCTAAGCATCTCTATGTGCTTTGTCTAAGTGCTTTGTCTAAGCGCGCGAGGTCTTGTCTTACGCATTGATCACTTAAAGTGAATGACTGGTCTAACGATTCTGGACTTTGAGTGAGGAAAAGCGTCGTTTTGTATGGTTATCCTGGTAATTCTGGCTGACCGCTCACACTAGCTGCTAACAACTTTTTTACTGAGGATAAAAGAATGCCTGAAGTAACCACTCCTGCACATAAAGCTGGCGATTTCTTCGTCGATTATGAAGAGAAAGTTTTTGAAGATGTCAAAGCGGAACCAGGCGAAAAAGCGCTGGTAACCTTCCATACGGTCGCGTTTGAGGGTTCGATCGGTCTGGTAAACCTGCTGCAAGCGTTACGACTGCTGCGGAAAGGCTTTGAAACGTCTGTCTTGCTCTATGGTCCTGGCGTGACGCTTGGCGTGCAGCGCGGTTTTCCCAAGATTGGGGATGCTGCCTTTCCTGGACACCAAAACTTCAACGACCAGCTCAGCAAGTTCATGACTGAAGGTGGTAAGGTCTATGCCTGTCGGTTTGCACTGCAAGCGTTATACGGTCACGGTGAACCTTCGTTGATGCCCGGAATTCGTCCCATCAGCCCTCTTGATGTGCTGGACTTGATTTTGCTACACCGTAGGGACAATGCCTTCATCTTGGATACGTGGACGGTTTAGGGAGTTTTAGGTGATGAGCGTTGAGTGGGGCAGAAATCTCAGCTTAAAACTCAACGCTCAACGCTATTAACTGGATTGAGGAGGCGTTGTGGATTACTCACGCACAGTTCGGGCAGCAGCGGTGCAAATTAGTCCGGTGTTGTTTAGCCGCGATGGGACAACGGAGAAAGTGCTGCAAGCGATCGCCCGTGCCGCCAAGGAGGGCGCACAGTTAGTTGTCTTTCCTGAAACGTTTGTACCCTACTATCCGTATTTCTCCTTTGTGCAACCGCCCGTGCTGATGGGTAAGGAACACATGCGGCTATATGAGGAAGCGGTCGAAATTCCGGGTGCCGTGACAGATGCGGTTAGCCGAGCAGCACGATCGTACGAAATCGTCGTTGTGCTAGGTGTAAATGAGCGCGATCGTGGTTCCATCTACAACACGCAGCTTATCTTCGATGCCGATGGATCACTGCTGCTCAAGCGACGCAAGATTACTCCGACCTATCACGAGCGGATGGTTTGGGGGCAGGGCGATGGCGCAGGCTTAATGGTGCAAGATACGGCAGTGGGTAAGATCGGTGCCCTGGCGTGTTGGGAGCATTACAATCCACTAGCCCGCTTTGCACTCATGGCACAGCATGAGCAGATCCACTGTGCCCAGTTTCCCGGCTCGATGGTCGGGCAGATTTTTGCTGACCAAATCGAGGTGACGATTCGCCATCATGCGCTGGAGGCAGGCTGCTTTGTAGTGAACGCAACAGGCTGGCTTTCACCCGAACAAGTTGGACAAATCACCACTGATGAGAAGCTTCAGAAAGTGCTGAGCGGCGGTTGCCATACCGCCATTATTGGACCGGAAGGTACGCACCTTTGCCCACCCATTACCGACGGGGAAGGTATGGCGATCGCCGACCTGGACTTTGCGCTCATTACCAAGCGTAAACGCATGATGGATTGCGTCGGGCATTACGCACGTCCTGACTTGCTGCAACTACGGTTGAACCCGAGTCAGTGGTCAGTTGTGAGTGGGTTGCAGACTACAGGAGACACCTCGCAAACAGCAGAAGTTTCCAGCTCGATCGCGATGCCGCTGACGGAATTTCTCACGCTTGAGCAGTGAGAGCCTGTTAGAAAAGTTCAGGCTAAATGAGCGGTCAGCCAGCGATCAGCAGTCACAAGAAGCAGGGGAGACAGATGAGGCAGAGGGAGCAATTCAACGCTCAACACGTCTCTCCATTCCCCACTCCCTATTCCCCACTCCCTAATCTTCATGAATAAACAACAGTTAATTACAGAGCTTCAGACTAACGGATTGAGGCTGCTTGAGGAGACAGGTGCTGCGGGACGCAAGGGTGGTGCAGGACCGTCTGACCACAAAGCGGTGACGGTGGATGGTACGACTGTGATGGTGCCGATCTATACGGGCACGGCATCTCGATCGCCCTACTCTGTGTCGCTGGATGCCACGACAGAGCAGACTGTGCTCCATTGTGATGATGACGCGATCGCGCCGATCGCCTTTCCGCATCAGCCGACGTTTTACAGTTTGACTACAGCCGATGGCATTCCCTACTGGAAGATTGCCCTGCTGCACAGTCACGATGTGCTGGCAACTACGGTACTGCAAACCTGTATGCGCTACACCGATGCGGCAACGTCCTGTCAGTTTTGCGCGATCGGGCAATCGTTGGAGGCGGGTCGGACGATCGCCCGTAAAACGCCTGCTCAACTGGCAGAGGTCGCAGAAGCGGCGGTGCGACTGGATGGTGTAAAGCATATGGTGATGACGAGCGGTACGCCAAATACGAGCGATCGGGGTGCGGCTTACCTGACCGAATGTGCAAGAGCCATCAAGCAGCGAGTCGCCTTGCCGATTCAGGCACAGTGCGAACCACCCGATGACTTCATCTGGTTTGAGCGCCTCAAGGCGGCTGGTGTAGACAGTTTGGGAATGCACCTGGAGGCAGTCGATCCGCACGTGCGTGCCAGAATTATGCCAGGGAAAGCGACCGTACCTGTGGAGTACTACTACGAAGCGTTTGCTGCGGCTGTTCAAGTTTTTGGCTGGGGGCAGGTTAGTACCTATCTGCTGGCAGGTTTGGGCGATGATTTGCCAACTTTGCTGGCAGCTTGCGATCGCCTGGTAGCGATCGGGGTTTATCCGTTTGTCGTGCCTTTTGTGCCGATTAGTGGTACTCCATTAGCGAACCACACGCCGCCCACTAGCGACTTTATGCTGCCGCTCTATCGTGGAGTCAGTGAGATGCTTAACCGTGCTGGTATTTTTTCTCAAGATATCAATGCAGGATGCGCTAAGTGCGGTGCATGTTCGGCGCTTTCGACGTTTGAGTCGTAGCGGTCAGGGGGCAGCGGTCAGCTATTAGCAGTTGGCGTTTAGTTATCAGAATCAACTCAAACCGTTTCTTCCATGTCTATGCTTTCTTACTGTTTCAAACTAGCAACGTCATCGTCAGAACTGAGTGGCTATTTTGCGCTGCGGCACTCTATTTTTGTGGAGGAGCAGCGATTGTTTCAGGGTGGGGATGTGGATGAGAGGGATGCGATCGCGTATCCCATTGTGGCGTTGGCAGCGGATGTGGAGGGCACCGCAGAGACGCAGAGGCGCAGAGGCATCGAGCCGCTTGTCTTGCCGCTGGCGCATCATCCTGTGTTGCTGACGCACCATACTCGCTGTCTGCAAAACTCTCCTGTGTTGGGTGTTGTCAGGATCTATGAACCGGAACCCGGTCTCTGGTATGGTGGCAGGCTCGGTGTACACGAGGCATATCGTCGTGCGGCACGGATTGGGAAAGGGCTGATTTATAAAGCTGTGACGACTGCTCATACGTGGGGGTGCGATCGCTTTCTCGCCACCGTACAGCTTCAAAACGTTCGGTTCTTTCAACGGCAGCACTGGCATTCTCTTGAAGAAATGACGATTCATGGATTGCCGCATCACTTGATGGAAGCCGACCTGAACTACTATCCACCTGGTACAGAGCAGCGTCCAGCCCTGTCCAGTTTCATCAGGGAAGCCTCTTGAAGCTGGCAGAGCTTGCAGCACACTTGCAACGATCGCTGGGTATTTTGCATAAGCAGGATATTCAAACGGTGGCGCGACGGTTGGGAGAAGGCAGAAGGCAGGAGGCAGGAGGCAGGAGGCGGCAGGAGGCAGAAGCTAATACACCTCACACCTCACACCTCACACCTCACTTCCGCGAAGAGGCAGAAGGCAGGAGGCAGTACCCACTCCCCACTCCCTACTCCCCACTCCCCACCCTCCTCGGTGACGACTGTGCTGCGATTCCCGATGGTGAAGGGTACTTATTGCTGGCAGCGGAGGGCATGTTGCCATCGCTGGTGGAAGCGGAACCCTGGTTTGCAGGTTGGTGTGCGGTCATGGTGAACGTGAGCGATATCTATGCGATGGGCGGACGACCGATCGCCGTGGTTGATACCATCTGGAGTCAAACAACGGCGATGAGTGAACCGCTGTTGGATGGGATGAAAGCGGCGGCTGAAGTGTATAGTGTGCCGATCGTGGGTGGACATACGAATGGGCACAGTCCGTACAATGCGCTTTCGGTTGCCATTTTGGGACGAGCCAAGCGTTTGCTGACCAGTTTTGACGCGCAACCGGGCGATCGCCTGCTCCTTGTTACAGATTTTCGCGGTCAGCCTCACCCTCACCAACCTTTTTGGAATGCCGCAACGACGGCAGATCCAGTGCAGTTGCGTGGTGATCTGGCGCTTTTGCCTCAGTTAGCAGAAGCAGGGCTGTGTCGGGCTGGCAAGGATGTGAGTATGGGTGGTGTTGTCGGTACTTTGTTGATGCTGCTGGAAACCTCAAACTGTGGCGCAGTGCTGCATCTAGATGCGGTTCCTTGTCCGCCAGAGTTGCCGTTGGAGCGATGGCTGCTGTGTTTTCCCAGCTATGGCTTTTTGCTGAGCGTGCGTCCAGAGAATGTTGATGCGGTACGATCGCTCTTCCATCAGCGTGATTTAATTTGCGAGGCGATCGGTGACATGCAGGCAACACCCCAACTTGTACTTAAAGACGAAACAGAAGCGGTCGTCTTTTGGGATCTTTCTGAGCAAGCGTTGACGGGCTTTTCTCCTACCAACTAATAGCTTGCTAAAAAATAGCTGCACACTTTCGGATCAGCTCTTAGCTGACCGCTGACCGCTGACCGCTGACCGCTGACCGCTGACCGCTGACGGCTTACTACTGTGCCACTTTCTGGTGCTGTCCCGCCAGATCAGCCACGATCGCCACAAACTGATCAATGTCGGTTGGTTTGACGAGTGCCCGTTGAAAGCCTGCTGCCAGGATCTGTAGCTGTGTTCCCTCATCCGCAAAGCCTGTCACTGCCACCGCTGGAATTTGCGCGTTCGTTGCTACGGGTAAGACTCTTACCTGACGCAGAAATTTGAAGCCGTCGATATATGGTAGTCCAATATCACTAATGAGCAGGTCAAAGGACGTGGCTTGCATCGCTGCCAACGCTGACTCAACCGAGGCTTCTGTGCTGACCGTTGCACTCTCTTCTGTGAGCACAAAGGTATACAAAAATCGTGTATCGGGATCATCATCCACGAGCAGCACCTTTAAGCCTTGCAGAACGGGAAAGTTCATAGTTCTTCTTGCTGTTGGCGATCGACGGACGCGCTTTGCAACACAAACCTCTCATGCGATATTGCTAGTTTAAAGGACAAATCTCGTAGGGCAAAGCGCTCCTACTCTGTCGAAGGAATGAAGTAATTTCGGTCAAAAGAGATAATTATGGTCGTATAACGAACCCTTTGACTAAGCTCCGGTTTGAAAAAACCTTCCTAATGAATCTTAATCAGAATAGCCGCATCATCATTGTCGATGATATCGCCGACAACTTGCTTCTGCTGCAACTTGTTTTGGAGGCAGAGGGCTACCGTATTGAACTAGCAATGAGTGGCAGTGCAGCACTCTCCAGCATTTGCGCTTCGCCGCCCGATCTCGTCTTGCTGGATGTGATGATGTCTGGTATGAACGGCTTTGAAGTGACGCAACAGCTTCGCCAGTCTAAACACTTTTCAATGCTGCCGATCGTGCTCATCACGGCTGACCGAGAGATTGACCTCGATCGGGCGTTAGCAGCGGGAGCAAACGACGTGATCTGTAAACCCGTCGATCTGGATGAACTATTGGTTCGAGTCAGTGCCTGGTGTCACTAATACTCTTTCAATGTTAAGTATTTCAACTTCCCTTGATCGTAATTTCAGTACGATTTTAAACACAAACGGGTGCAATGTTTTGGCGTTGCTGTGCGTAACGGGGCATCCCCTCACCCTTACCCTCTCCCACTGGGAGAGGGGACAAGAGAATCCGAAAGCCCTTCTCCCCAGGGAGAAGGGTGGGGATGAGGGCACATGAGGCAGAACTCACCCCTACAGGACTGTGCCACGCTCACACTTTATGATTGGGCATCCCCTCACCCTTACCCTCTCCCACTGGGAGAGGGGACAAGAGAATCCGAAAGCCCTTCTCCCTGGGGAGAAGGGTGGGGATGAGGGCACATGAGTGACTGGCTTAGAAATCCCCCAGTCGTTTAAGACACTCAGGCACTTAATTCCTGTCAGGTCGCATGGGCTTATAGAGCCAGTCGAACTCATTGCGCACCACGCCATAACACTCACAGGAGAACTCTTCTAAGCCTGCTCGATCGGTGATTTGAATGCGACCGCGCGTATAGTGAATCAACCCAGCGTGACTGAGCATCCCGGCTGCAACCGTTACACCCGATCGACGTACGCCAATCATTTGGGCAATAAATTCTTGCGTCAGCAGAAACGTATCGGACTGAACGCAATCTGCCACGAGCAGCAGCCAACGAGCTAGCCGTTCTTCAGTCGTATGAAACCGATTGCAGACACCTGTTTGGGCGACCTGGGTAAAGAGCGCCTGAAAATAGCGCAGCAGCAACTTTTGCAGGGCACCGCCGCGATCGAACTCGGTTTGCAGTACCGTCGCCTTGAGCTGCCAGGCTTCACCTGCCATCTGTACAAACGCACGATTGGCTTTTGTCATGCCGCCCAGCAGCACGGGCATCCCCGCCATGCCTTCTTGCCCAACCAAGCCCGACTCCATCGTAGAGCCATCTTCCAGAGTGGCAACTAACGAAATAATGGCATGTCGTGGAAAGTACACCTCTGTAATGAGGTCGCCTGCTTCATAAATGACTTGTCTTAGCGCGAGTGTCACCAGCTTCAGATGAGGCTGAAGGCGCTGATAGTCCTCTGTTGGTAGCGCATCTAGTAGCCGATTGCAGGGCGAACCAATGGCTTTAGAATTGGGCACAACAGTTTCTCCTTGTAGTGTCAGTTTGAGAAAAAACAACTGACGCAACAGGGAGAAGAGTGTGAAGTCCGACCCAAGATGTCAAATAAAATGCGTTTTCTAGCCAGAAGGTGTCCGGCTCTCTACTACCACTGTAGAGCAAGAATAAAGCTACCGCCTAACGGATGCAGCGTCTGTACTAATTTGAACATAGGCGTTTAGAGAAACTACCAAAAGAGGCACTGCACAACGTCGAGAGCCGATACAAGAAGGTGCGATTGTCCGATCGCGTCCCAGCCTCAGTAGACCGCTTCCTCTTGGGGCGGGGATTACCGCTAGAGCCGTGCCAGTGTTGAAAAGTGTACAGACGAAATTTGCTATGAGTGATTCGATCGGCGAGACAGATCAGCACCTACGTTCTGTTATGACGTTCTACTCCGTTTATCTCGTTGATGGGCTAGTTGAACTCTACGCACTGGAGCAAGAATCTGTAGCAACTGCACGAGGAGGGCGTTTAATCTCGACGCAGAGAGGCTATCAGCTTGCCTGGAACACTGCGATCGAACTAGCTGAAGAGAAGCAATTGCCACTGGTCGATCGCACCACTTTACTGTCAGCGGTGAACAAAGAGCAGTGAGCCTTGATGAATGTACTATGAATGCGTTTAGAGCAACGGTCACGTTAGCGTTGCCAACTGCACATCGTCACATTGATATTGCAGCCAGCGCACAGCGTTGGGCAACCCACTGCATTAGTATGAACACTGCGGATATTACTGAATGCAGCGCGTGACAGTAACATTGCAGCGCGATCGCATAGTTCTGCGACTGGCTACATTCACATCGCCTCACCCACCCTCACTGCAACTGCCTGCACTCATAGCAATGCTGTAGATAAGCAGAGCGATCGCTGCCCTGACACTACACGTTGCAGGGCGTTAGTTTTTCCTGCGTAGGGGTACATTAAAAGTGCAATTTTATACCCTAATCCGCATTATGCCGATTCAACAACCCAACCGTCGCCTTTCGCCTCAGTTGATCAACCAAGACATTGATTCGTTCAACGGTATTGGCACCATTCCTACCTACAAAACCACTCGCCCTGAAGCAACCACTGAAGCCTTGCAGAGTGCGTTCCAACGGATGATTACCCAACAGCAAATTGAGACCGAAAAGCAAGCACTCTACAAAGCTGCCGCTGATGCTGCCCGCCAAGCAGAATGGGAGTTCCACAACGCAGTCATTGCGATGAAAGAAGTCGTGCGCGGACAGTTTGGCTCTGATAGTAACGAAACCCGATCCGTTGGTCTAAAGAAAAAATCCGATCGCAAACGCCCCACACGTGCCAAGATCGCCCTCATCTAATGACTACCGCCCCGCGATTTTATCAGTGGTGGCAACGCGCGATCGCTCGGTCAGCTTTTGAGACATGGTTGAGCGATCGCACTCAATATAATAGTTCTCAATATAATAGTTGAATGATTCATCTGCTTCGCGATCGCGCTACTCCAGAGCAACTGGACGAAATGCTCGACACATTGGGACTGTATATCAAGCTAGCTGTGGACGTTGAACAGAGAATTCTGGTTGGTGGGGGAGAACTGCACGCAGATTGCGAAAAGGTACTGTTGGAGGAGGGTAGTCAGCAGGAAAAGATCTGGGGTGCCAGTTGGATTCCGCTAACGCAAACAGTATTGTATGAATCGATTATCAACCTTCGTCCACGTCAAGATAATCGTTCAATGGACATTCTTGATTCGGCGATTCAAGCACAAGTGGCTGATATCACGCGGCAGTTGTTGGGAGACGTATGAAAGATCAAATCTCACTGCGAGAACGCTATTTGCAAGAATCGTTGCCTAGCCGTCTAGGTGAGTTAGCGGCAAATTTAGCACGAATCAAATCATCCTCTAGCAATTTATTGCACGAGGCTTTAGTAAAACACTTAATCGAAGAAAGCCAGTTGTATATTCAATGGACGATTGGCGATACAGAAGCAGAAACTGCTTTTGTATTGAGAAGCTTGCAAGGACAACTCTCCCAGTGGCAACAAAACTGGAGCGTGATCTGGGTCGATGCCCTGCAACGAATGGAGCGAGCCGAGCAAGCAAACGTTTGGTCAGAGCGAATATTAGAACTGTCAGGGTTGCTGTCTGAGTCAACGATTAGCGCCTGATTTGGGTTCGGTGCGTTAAGCTTTGGCAAGCAAACGTCTAAAGGATACAACGACAGCAAAGCCAGCACGAACGCCTCGGATGTAGTTTGAGTGAGTCGTGCGTAATCCAGGTAGCAGACTGATGGTTGGACGACGCTGTACTGTTGATGAGACACTACATTCTTCACTTCGCTCCATGCGTCTGATGCCACCCCGGTTAGGAAGTTTAACTCGTTGGTTAACTCAGATCAGCGTTGCGCTTCTACTCCTCACTCTTTCTGTCAAAGCACAGCAGATGACTGCGAACAATGTCGATCGTGATGCTATTCGTGCGGTCATTCAGCGACAGCTACAGGCATTTCAAACGGACAATGCCGAGGAAGCGTTTACCTTTGCCAGCCCTGAGATTCGCGCTAAGTTCGGTACCGCCAAAAACTTCTTTCAGGCAGTGAAAACGAGCTATGCGGCAGTTTATAGACCGCGATCGGTCATGTTCGAGAAGCTCGTCATCGTGCGGGGCATTCCCACTCAGGAGGTAATTTTACTCGCCCCAGATGGTGAACTGGTGAAAGCGCTTTATTTGATGGAAAAACAGCCCGATCGTACCTGGAAGATTAACGGGTGCATTCTCATGCCGCTGCCAGGACAAAGTATTTAATGCTTGTGCCCTTTAGTTGGGCGTTTAGCGCCTATGCAGCTTTAAAGGGCGAACGATGGGGATCGAACCCACGAGTGGAGGAATCACAATCCTCTGCCTTAACCACTTGGCTACGCTCGCCACGCGATGCTCAGTATAGCATTGGTAGAAGCGTCGTGGGATTAATTCCTCCAAAGATACTGCTAGCACTACCTTTACAGTCGCTAAATTGCTTGGTATCGTCGAACGACTTCTACTTGATCACTCAAGGGTGTGCATTGAGATGAGATCCGCCATAATTGAGGCAGTGTCTCTACTGAATATGCGGCACATTTGACGATAGACTAAATCCAGTTTTGTCTGATACGGCTCGCCTGAGCCGACGCATTACAGTCATCAATAAGGTTGCAATCATCCGGCATGGTTAACCATCTCAAGCGCACAGAAACTGTTGCAACCCCACAGGGCAGCATGAAGACGCTCAGAATCGGTGCGATCGTGGGCGGTTGTCTGCTGGCAGCGTTAGGTGGCGCACTAGCCGTGACCAATCCTGGTCAGGAGGCATACAATGAGTTTGCTACACAGGCTGCGATCGACTATTTAAATGTAGAAGCCTGCGCTAAGGCACCAACCGTGTTTGGTTTGCAAACGCTCTGTCAATCGGAGCTAAAGTCCAACCAGTCCAAGATCAAAACGATCATTGCTGACGGCACACAGCGGCAAAATTTTGTTGTCTTTAGTCTCTACACCACTGATCTATCGCTTAACCCAGACCTTCCTTCTTACCATGTCGAAAGCGTGGGTGTCTTAGGGCGGTTCATCATTTACAAAACGCAAAAGCGCTAAAGTTTCGTGCAGTGGCAGCAGGGCGCTGGACATACGGTGCAGGCAGGAATGAACTCGCTCAGGTAAAATCTGGTAGAGTACAGGCTGAACCACGGTTTACTTCAGATGGAACTGGAAGAACCTCAACCTCAACGGCAAATAATGTCGAAAGATATGGGTCGATCGACCGACCAGTCCCAACTTTCTCAGACAAACTTAGAGCAACTGCAAGCTCAACTTGATCAGCGTCAGACTCAGTTAGAAACGATCGTTGCTCAATTAGATCAAACTCAGCTTGAGTTAGAAGTATCACGTGCTCAATTGGCTGCGTCCGAAGCTGCAATGGCAGCACTGCGGCAGCACATTGACTGGATGGAAACTAGCAAGTTTTGGAAAGTTCGAGGCAAATGGCTCAAGTTGAGTGCGCTCAGTGTTGCTTCATTGAAGCTGAGTGTTGCTCCATTTAAAGCGTTATTACCTGCTCTATCGACTGCAACTGTCCGAGCAACCCTTCTTGCTCAGCGCCAGCAATGGTATTGGCTATCTGGAATCTTGCTTAGGGGCACTCATTCTCTACTTGAACCTGAACAAGCGACAAAAATTGCGGCTGCTCAATCAGGTCGATTCAGTTCGTCTCACTGCTTTGCTGAGCCACCTGATTATGCAGACTGGATTGCTGCGTATGAACCCGATGCAAGAGCGCTAAAGCGTCAAAGAGCGGATGCCTTGCTGTTTTCTGAGCAACCCGTTTTCAGTGTTGTGCTTCCTGTCTATAAAGTGCCGCTTCTCATCTTGCAGGAGACGCTGGAGAGTGTCTTTCGGCAAACCTATTCGAGATGGGAGTTGTGTATCGCTTTTGCTGATGCGTCTGCTCCCGAAACAGAGCAATACCTGCGATCGCTTGCCCAACAGAACGACCACATCAAGCTTTCAGTCATGCCGGTTAATCTGGGCATCTCAGGGAACTCCAACGAAGCAGCCAAACTTGCGTCTGGTGATTTCGTTGTGCTTCTAGATCATGACGATGCCCTGGCAGATTTCGCCTTTTACGAGATTGTCAAGACGCTGAATCAGCAGCCCGATTTAGATTTCATCTACTCGGACAAAGATTGCATCAGCGAAAATGGTGCGGTGCGATCGCGGCTACTGCTGAAACCCCAGTGGAGTCCAGAGATCCTTTATTCTGCTAACTACTTAACCCATCTTTGTGTCATTCGACGAACCTTGCTGAATGCCATTGGTGGCTTTCGCTCTGAAACAGATGGCGCTCAGGATTGGGATTTATTCTTTCGGGTGGTTGAGCAAACGTCCCGCATCGCACGTACCGAAGGCATCTTGTATCACTGGCGCATTATTCAAGGGTCAACATCGCTGGGTATCGAATCAAAGCCCTATGCCCTGGATGCACAGTTGCAAACGGTGCAGTCCCATCTGAAGCGATCGGGCTTACAGGCGATGGCAACCCCACATGCAGAATGTGGCTTTCAAATCCATTGGACGATTCCAGCCGCCACTGCGACAATTTTAGTCGATGGTGATGTTGCCTGGGAGATGCTGGTGCAGTGCCTGAGTTCACTGTCCTCAACCTTAGATCCCACTTTGCATAAAGTTTGTGTTGTTTTGTCAGACGCAGACGATCGCACCCATCAGCACGAAAAAACTATACTGGCACAGTCCTTCTCGGCACCGCTCACTTGGGCTTATAGCACTGCATCTACGTCTAAGTTGAACGTGTTTGCCGAAACTGCAAAACACAATCCAGCCGATGTCATCACAGTGGTTTCAGGACAGATTGCCCGCTTTCAGAAAGGCTGGCTACAGGAATTAAGTGGATGGGCGATGGGGCATCCAGCGATCGGCTTCGTTAGTGCGCTTGTGATTGCAGAAACAGGCTACGTTGTCGAAGCCGGTCTGGTTGTTGATTGCCATGGAAACGGGTCACCCCTGATGCGCGGGAATCCCTTATATTCTTGGGGGGCTTTTGGCGGATCGCTATGGTATCGCAACTGTTCTGCAAGTTCGCCGTGGGCAGTCACGTTCCTCTATGATGACTACGTGAAAATCGGTGAACTGCCAACTGATGAGAGTTCGTTACAGCGTTCTATCATCAAGCTTTGCCAGACGGTGTGCCTCAATGGTAAGCGCGGTTTAGTGAATCCTCATGCCAGAGTGTTTCTGAGCGCTTTGCCCAGTGACGACATACCCGCTCATGCATCGTTAGGTGACGACCCCTACTTTCACCCAGCATTTAGTTCTGTAGTACCGCTCAAGTTAAACGTGAAGGACGGAGAAAAGCGATGGGAATCTTAGGTCGTCTGAAGCGGATGGGTGGTCGCGCGAAGCGGATGGGTGGTCGTGTGAAGCGGCTAGTCAGCCGCCAGCATCAGATTCAACCAGTCATTCAACCAGTAGTTGATCAGCCCCAGCAGCCTCTGCCAGATTTAGATAAGTACACCAAAGATGCGCTTACCCTTGCTGGGGTTTTCGACTTCTCCTACGCTGATATTGCGGAAGTGCAGCAACATCCCGATCGAGTTAGCAGTCAGGCACCTTACACCCTTAACTGGTACTTGCCATCGTTTGAGAATGCCTTTTACGGCGGCGTAATGACGATTTTGCGTACAGCGAATCATCTTTTGCAAAGTGGCGGTATGCATCAACGCTTTCTCATCTGTGGAAACACGACTGCCTCAGAAATGCAAGCGTTGATTGTAAAAGCGTTTCCAAGGCTAGAAGTATCTGAAGTCTTGATTTTAAATTCGCCAGAGACGATCGCAGCCATCCCACCGTCAGACTTTTCGATTGCAACGCTGTGGTCAACGGCATATTTGTTGCTAAAAATCAAAAATACGGGCTTGAAGTTCTATTTCATTCAAGATTTTGAACCGTTGTTTTATCCTGCCGGATCAACCTATGCTCAGGCTGAGGCAACCTATCGCTTTGGCTTCTATGGCATTGCCAACACGATTAGTTTAAAGAAAATTTACGAGTCTGATTATGGGGGCAAAGCAGTTCACTTTACGCCCTGTGTGGATCTCAGTGTGTTCTATCCTGAAGCGGGTCAACGTGAATCAGCTCCAAAACAAGTCTTCTTCTATGGTCGTCCAGGGCATCCACGTAATGGCTTTGAGTTGGCGATCGAGGCGATGAAACGCTTAAAGCAACGCTATGGATCAACGATTCGCATTTGCTCAGCGGGTGCAAACTGGAATCCTGAAGACTATGGTGTTGGCGATGTCATCGAAAATCTAGGGCTGCTGGATTATCAGAAAACGGGTGAGCTTTACCGTTCTTGCCATGTTGGGCTTTCGATGATGATGACGCGGCATCCATCCTATCTGCCGCTTGAAATGATGGCGTGTGGCATGCTGGTTGTTTCTAACTTTAATCCCAGCAATAGTTGGTTACTCCGCGATCGCGAAAACTGTCTTTTAACCCATCCCAGTGCAACCTGTATCGCGGAGACGATCGCGGAAGCTATCGATCAGTATGATGACCTGGCGCACATCCGCAAAACTGCGATCGAGCATATCCAAACCCATCATGCCGATTGGTCAACCGAACTTGAGACGCTACACCAGGCACTCTTAGGCTTTGAACCAAAGACGAGCGGCATGTTAATGCAATCCAGTGAAAGTGTGTTTGGTGCCATGGTTTTTTATGTGAAAAACGGCTATCGATACTACGTCCCATCTTCTGATTGGATGTTGGCACACGGCTTTAAGTGGCCCAACGATGTTCAGTTTGTCTCTGAAGACGTGTTGCTGGCGTTACGTCCTGCTCGTGCGACCCCTCGATCGTGGTCTCTTGATGACTGGCTCAATCCGCCCCGACATAGCAGCTTCGTCATGCGAGAAGTTGCAGCATCCCGGTTAAGTGGCACTGGCATTGAATTTGGAGCGGGTGCCTCACCCTTTCCCATTCCCCTTGATTGCCATGTTAGTTATGCCGATCGACGGCATAAGTCTGAGTTGGAGGAAGATCTGTATCCTGGACAAACGCTCCATAGCCTTATCGAACCGGACTTGATTTCAGACCTGGACACACTAGTGGGTATTGACGATGCAAGTCTTGACTTTATCGTTGCTTGCCATGTCATTGAGCACACGAAAAGTCCGATCAGCGCTTTGGAGAAAGCCTATCAAAAATTGCGTCCTGGTGGGCAACTAATTCTGGTCGTTCCCGATAAGGAGCGAACCTTCGATCGCAATCGGGACATCACACCGCTTCAGCATCTCATTGCAGACTACCAGGAGCCTTCACGGGAGCGAGACAAACAACATTATTTTGACTTTTATGAGCAGGCTTTTCCCACAGCTCCTGATCGTCTCACAGAAGTGGTAGAAACTAAATTTCAGCAAGGACATGACATTCACTACCATACCTTTACCTACGATAGTTTTACAGAAGTTGTAAACTATGTCTGTAAGCACGTTGCGCCCTGGTCATCGGTCTGGTCGCAGCCGACTCTTTCTAACCCAGAACACGATATCGAGTTTTATTTTGTTCTTACCAAATAGCACATTTAAGTACAGCATGCTCATAGCTGAGTCCAATGCTGATTGTTCAATTGTGCTTTCAGCGTGAAGTCAATTCACTCAACTAGACAGTCGCTACACCCCCAGACCTACTGCCTGCTTACAGCGCACCCAAACTTTTCTAAGCTTCCAAAACTTACTGCTTTCCATCGCTAGATTGCTTTGCCGAGCCTGCTCTAATTGGCTCTGCGTTTGTTGAAGCTGTGTGTGAGTTTGCTCCAGTTGGGATTGCGTTTGTTCTAGTTGGGATTGCGTTTGCTCTAGTTGCGTTTGCGTTTGCTCCAGTTGGGATTGCGTTTGCTTCAGTTGGGATTGCGTTTGCTCTAGTTGCGTTTGCGTTTGTTGAAGCTCTGGACGCGATCGCTCTAACAGACTCTCCAACTCATTTCTCTGCTCTGACAGGTTGTCGTAGAGAAGGCGTAAGTTGCCCAATTCCAGCGCACGATCGGCAATCATTTGAGGAAAATGAGTGCGGTAGAGGCTGGCGTGCTTAGTGCAGATGTATTTCAACAAGCGACTGTGGTTTTCAGGTAAACCACAGGCTGTTACCATCGAGTTTGCTCGCACTCGATAATCATATAAAACTTCAGGAATATGATGAAATTTCCATCCACGCTCGATCGCACTTAGCCAGAGATCCCAATCTTCTAAACCGGGTATCGGCATAGAAGCATCGTAACCACCACAGTCTTCCCACAAAGACTTTCGGTAAACGGCACAGGCATCAATATAGTTGCATAAAATGAGCTTGCCAGCATCGAATTTTTCTGGTATCACCCACGATCGCTCAGCTTCACCAAACCATTCGGGCTTACCGTATACAACACCAACTTCTGGGTGGCGATCGAGGATCTCAATCCCTTTAAGAATGTAATCAGCGCGTATTTTATTATCTGCATCCAGGGGTAAAATGTAGCGTCCTGACGCTTTTGCAATGCCGTTATTGCGGGCATGAGCTAAGCCCTGATTTTCTTGATCAAGGACGAAATATCCCTGGTCTTTGAGGTAACTCAAAAGGTTAATAGTGAGCAGATCATCCGAACCGTCATTAATAATAATGATTTCGTAAACTGGATCAAGACAAGACTGGACACTAGACAGTGCGTCCAGCAAATACTCGCCATGGTTATAGCAAGGAATAATGACAGAAAGAGCAATAGGTTCAGTTGACATAGATGAATCGTATATTAATGATTGAAGACTACTCAACTTGATGATTTAAGAGGCTTCTCCAGTTTTTAGAAATCGTCGCTTGAATTGAAACCAGTAAGTACGTAAGCGCCAAAATTTAGATGTTTTCATCGCAGCAATCTCATTCTGCGCGGTTAAGAGGGCATTTTGTACTGCCGCAACCTCGTTTTGCGTCGCCAAGAGAACGTTTTGAGTTACCTCAAGTTCACCTTGTACCTGTACAACTTGGTTTTTTAGGGGTTTTGTGTAGTAACCCAAGCTATTTTGATAGACTTTAGGGTGTACGACGTTCAGCGGAAAGTTAGCACTGTCTAACGTTTCTTTTGGTAAGTGAGAATACTGCTCAAGTCGATCGGACTTAACAAACAGTAGTGAGTTTTGAATGTACCAGGGCTGAACATCGTCGTTAGACCAGAAGCGATGACGCAGGCAATCGATCGCCACATAGCCACATTGCTCAAACTGCTTCACCCAGTAGCTGGTCCATTGTTCGTTCAGGTGTCCTGTTCCTCCTTGAAAGGGCACCGCTGCTGAAAATAAAACCACATCTGCTAACCTGACCAAGGATTCAATTAAAGTACTCGCCGACTCAGCAGGCAGATGCTCTGCCACTTCTAGAGATACAGCTAAGTCAAACCTGCGATCGAGCTTAAGAGGCTGAGTCAAATCCTGTGCTAGAAACCTATCCACGGGGATTTGCAATTGCTGATGGTCAACATAGTCACCATCGACACCCAAATAATCTTGCACGCCTAACTCTCGAAAGACAGCCAGCCATGCACCGAGACCACAGCCCACATCGACCACACTCTGAGGTTGAAGCCACTCCAGGATCATCGGAATGACTTGCCTTGCTGAACCTCGTGCACCCTCTAAGAGCGAATCAAAAAACGCTTGGTTATACAGAGGAGATGTTGGTTCGACAGAGCCTAAGGGGGTGGGTTCGCTCATATTCTGTGATGGTAAAGACGGGGGAGGTGCTTTCCCTGGTTTCGTAGCTGTAGCGATGTAAGTTAAACAAAGTCGCCGCGTCGGCAATGCTCGATCGAGCCGTAGTGCAATTCGATTTAATGCTCCAATGAAATAAGCGGCAACGCGTTGGTTTTTAGCTAGCCAAACAGCGCAATACTCGTCAATAATCATTTGCAACAGAACGGCAAATAGCCCCTCTAATGGCTGAATGTTAATGTCAACATATCCAGAATGTTCTAATAGATAGCGTAATCCGTATTCTGTGTACCGATAGAAGTCAACGGGTTCTTCATGTAAACCCCAGACCATTGGTGCTGTTACGATTAAATTGCCGCCAGGCTTCAGAAGCCTGTAGGCTTCTTGAAGCATACGTTCAGGGGTAACTAAATGCTCCAGCATTTGAGTGGACAGAATCGTATCAACTGATGTATCAGGCAGCGGTATGTTGTAGCAATCTGCACAAATATCGACATTTTCTGCGTATTGCCAATCAATACAGAGGTATTCACTCACGTGAGTTTTAAACAAACCCTCGTAGCCACGAGAAAGACCGCTCCCCAAATCGACCATGCGCCCTTTGACAGTCGGAACTAGGGCTGACAACGCAGTAACAATGGTAGAGCGGGCAAGATAGTGCGGGTCATGAGGATGAGGTTTCAGGTAGTAATGAAAATCTTGCATTGGTTTAATCTCTCAATCCTCTCTGTGGACTTGAGTCCTGAATCTGCACATATTACGAGATCGAACGTTTCAAACGATTAACTACAATATGCGAATACTCAATACGAACTCTTCAGACAGGAATCTATTCCAGCGAGGCGTTAGTGAAGAATGTAGGTTTTTTAAGCACAAGCTTGTTGTGAGCCAAGAGCCTTTGCTCAAAAAACTGGTAAGTCTTCAGCCTATGACGTAGACTCTGAAGACCTTCACCGTCTATGTAAATCCTACGCAACAACTATCCAGACATGACATTATCCTTAAACTGTCAGCTAAATCAACCCCTGTGTGCGTTGCCCTGCTCATAAAACTCTCTTGAGAACCAACAATCAAGACTGGCGCAACCCTGTTGTCAGATGCCTCAGTTGTAGGTAATAGTGATGAGAGAAACTGCAAGGACGCTTGCTTTCTACCCACTACCTGAGCATTCGGTCTGACTGATTCAGGATACTGGCAACGTGGCACCTAAAAGACAAAGTGTGCCGCTGTGACTTGCTCGCGATCGAGTATCAGCATTCTGGCTGAACTGATTCTTGAGTTAGGTGCGTTAGGTTAACCTATGAGGCGGCTGTGTTTAGTGCGATGTGGCTAATCGAGTAATTTTGGAATAAGTTTTGGATAAGCGATAGTCGCTTAAAAAATTGCGCCCTCCAACAATGTCTTTTCCTCGTCGTTCTAGTCGAAAGATTCCACTGCTTGCTGTGCTAGTGGTGCCGTTTGCGATACAAGTTTTAACGGCAGTCGGGCTGGCTGGCTATCTTTCCTACCGCAATGGGCAGCAGATTGTGAGCAATCTTGCCGAACAATTAGCGGCGGAGGTTGGTAACCGCATTGAGCAAAACATAGTGCGTGACCTGCGTGTGCCTGCCGAAATGACCCGTAACGCTGCAGCAGCCATGCAGCTTGGTCTTTTGCACAGCCGCGATCGTCGGTTGCTGCAACGTTTGTTTGAGCAGCAGCTCAAGAGCTTTGACGGTGTGAATGCCATCGCCATCGCCGATGAACATCAAAAGCTGTTCGCGGTAGAAAAGCAGCGGGATGGCTCAATTGCTGTCCGAGTGCAAACGCAAGCCAGCGATGACGTTCTTAACCGTTACCTAACCAACAGCTCTACTACGTATACGCCGCCCCCAGTTGGTATTCTCGGACAGGAGCACTCAAGGTTAGACTCGTGGTATGCGGCAGCAAAGTTAACCCAAAAACCGCTTTGGCGTTTGGCTGAAGGCATGACAGCGGGAGGTCAGCCAATGCTAACAGCGGTTAACGTGCAGCCGCTCTACGATCGCGCCAATAGCTTTCAGGGTGTCCTGGCATCTTCGGTTTCACTGTCTAACCTGGGCAGCGCTCTCAGGGGGTTAAAGATTGCTAAGACAGGGCAGGCGTTTATCGTCGAGCAGAGTGGTTTGCTCGTTGCTAATTCCAATGGCGATCGCCCGTTTCGTCAGCGTAGACTCACGAACGATGCATTCACGAAAGAGCAACTAGTCGCCGCAGTCGGCAGCACACAGCCTCCGGTGTTCTACCAACGCTTGAGCGCTGTTAAAAGCCACGATTTTCTCACTGAGCGGGCAGCGCTTTCTGTTGTAGAGCGGTTTGGAGGGTTCGATCGCATCCAAACGACGCAGCAGTTTAGCTTTGAGGTTGACAGCCAGCGCTACTTTGTACACATTGAGCCTTTAGGTCGTGACGAGGATCTAGACTGGTTAGCAGTGGTCGTAGTGCCAGAGTCCGATTTTATCGACGCGATCGACAGCAATCATCGCCTGACACTGCTGTTATGTGCTGGAGCCTTGACAGCCGCAGTGATTGTTGGCTGGTTGACCTCCTCATGGATTGCCAGACCCATTCTACGGCTTAGCCGCGCCAGCCGAGAACTGGCATTAGGAAAGTGGTCTCATCCGATTGACAGTCAGCACCAGGTTGCCGAATTAGAGGTGTTAGCACACTCTTTTAATCAAATGACTGTGCATTTGCAGGAGTCTTTTGATCAGGTGACCATGGCTCTGCAAGAGTCGGAAGCAAAGTTTACAAAAGTCTTTCGTGCTAGCCCGGATGCGATTAGCATCACCACACTACCTGAACGACGCTACATTGACGTGAATGATCGGTTCGTGGAGTTCAGTGGCTATACGCGTCAGGAGGCGATCGGGCAGAGCGCGTTGAGTCTTAATTTGGTTGTTAGCCTGGAGCAGGTGGCTCGCTTTGAGCAGGCGTTGCAAACTCAAAACCACGTCCACGATGTCGAAATCGATTACCGCACCAAGCAAGGGCAGTTGCGAACGGTGTTGGTCTCGGCAGAAGCGATTGAGCTGGAAGGGCAGCCACGCCTGCTCTGCATCTACCGAGACGTGACGTTACGTAAACAGCTCGAGCTGGCGCTGCAACGCTCTGAGACAAAGCTCAATGATGTCCTTAACAGCGCGATCGCTTCCATTACCAGCATTCATGTGTTCCCCGATGGCACGTGGTATTACGATTACTGGTCAAAGGGCTGTGAAACGGTTTTTGGCTACACACCGAGCGAGTTCATGGCTGATCAAAGACTTTGGCTTACCAGGGTGCCACCAGAGGATTTAGAACGCGTCGTTGTGGTCAACCCCAAACTCTTGCAAGAGCAGCAGCCCTTTGTGACTCAATATCGCTTTCGGCATAAGGATGGTACGTTGCGGTGGATCTCTGGCTACGTCACATCTCGGTGGGATGCCTCGCTCAACGCCTGGATTGCCACAGCCGTAGATGTGGACGTGAGTAGCACAATGCGTATGGAAGCCGAACGCCAGCAGGCAGAAGCAGCATTGCGTGAGGCTCAGCGAGTAGCGCACATTGGTAGTTGGGACTGTGATGCGATCGCGCAAACGACCTGGTGGTCAGAAGAACTGTTCCAGATTCATGGGCTTGATCCCAAACAACCGCTGCCCAGCCCTGTTGAAACCCTGCAACTGATCCATCCTGACGACCTGGCTGTCTTCAAGGCACTCACTGAACAGGCGATCGCAGACGGTAAAGCCTACGAAAAAGATCTGCGGATTGTGCGTCCTGACGGCTCTATTCGGTTTGTTCAAGTACAAGGAATGCCGCTTTTTGATGAGCAAGGAACGTGCATCCGTATGGTGGGTACCACGCTTGATATTACAGAGCGCAAGCAGGCAGAAGAAGCCCTCCGCGAGAGTGAACAACGATTCCGCACCGCGTTTGATACGACAGCCGTCAGTATGTGTCTGACTTCTCCGGCAGGGCAATTCTTGCAGGTCAATGCGTCTCTGTGTCAGATGCTAGGCTACACCGAGGCAGAACTGCTCAGGCTGACGTTTGCAGAACTGACGCATCCTGATGATTTAACAGTGACGCTGGAATATGCCCAAAAGCTTCTGGCAGGAGACATTGCTTACTACCATTTGGAAAAGCGCTATCAGCACAAAAATGGACAAACAATCTGGTGTTTGTTGAGTGTGTCGCTGGTACGCGATCGCGATCAGCAACCACTCTACTTCGTCGCGCAAATGCAAGACACCACAGCACAACAAGCAGCCCTGTATGAACGTCAACGTGCCGAAGCCTCAATGCAAGCTGTGAATGCTGCCTTAAACCAGCGAGTGGCTGAGCTTTCGACGCTCAATCATAGTCCTGAGCAAGTACAACTGCGACAGGAAGCAACACAAACGCAGCACGATTAGCTGGAAGCCAGGTATAAAAGCGAAGAGCGACTCTAGCTCAGGCACAATCCCTGATCGTCAACATTGAATAGCGTCAATACGATGGCGATGAAGCAAAAAACGATCGATCGCCTGACACTAAAAGCACGCGAAAGAAACTGTGGCAGTCCTCAATCATTAGTGAGTGAGGCTCAAGCATTTAGTGGTCAGCGGTCAGCAGTCAGCGGTCAGCGGTCAGCGGTCAGCAGTCAGCGGTCAGCGGTCAGCGGTCAGCGATCGGCTTTTTGGCTGACTGCTCATACTGGCATCATGCTCATCATTCAAAGAGGAGATTGCCATACAGCACTGCTTGCAGGCTGACTTCAAAGCTTTTTTGGTGGCTGCAATGCCGTAAGATAACAGTCAGACTGCTGTCTATTTCACTCAGGCACAGCAATGCATGTTGTTCAAGATTAGTTCAATGCACCTTACCGTGATGGGTGCCCTGTTAGTGACTGCTGGCGTAGCGATCGAAAATGTAGGGCTGGCAAAGGAGCGTTATTCAAGCGCTGCAATACTGTTACCGATCGCACCACTGCAACTAGCGCAAAACACTCCCACGTTGACTGAACGGGTTGACCAGATTGATACTTGTCGCGGTACGGCAGCCGCGATCACTATCTACAAAAACTCAGCGCTGAATGACGCGATCGGCACCGTCTCAGCAAACTCTAGCATCACCCTGACTGGCATTTTTGGGGCTGGTGTTGTACAAATTAAAGCCCCTCAATTAGGATGGGTCGCAACCAACACGCTGGTCATAAACTGCGGTGCTCCGCCCGATGGAACGCTACCTGGTGACATTGACACGAGTCCTCGCTATTGTCGTCGGTTGCGAAGCCCTGAAGTGGACGGCTCAGATTATGGCGATCTCAGCACTGGGTTGGTGGCACGGAATACGGCTAACGGCGACTTTCAGTACATAGGCAGCTCCAATCAAACGGATGGTCCCACGAAGGGAGCGATCGTACGGTTTCCTGGTGGAGCTACAGACCTTGAGGATGCTGGCGGCAGACGATGGATTCGTATCAAATATAGGAGTAGCACAGGCGCTTCTCGCGTCGGTTGGGTGCCGAATGGTCCAACAGGCGTGAACCGCAATATTGCTGCTTGTTCAAGTGGTCAGAACTAAGTGGCTGTGACGGTCAGCGGTCAGCGGTCAGCGGTCAGTGGTCAAGTAGTCAGCGAACTCCTTCGGAGAAGCAAGCTACAGCGGTCGGCAAAAATTCACCAGTGACATCATGCATCCAAACCTTTGGTATCCTTACACGCAAGCAAAAACGGCACCGGAACCGCTCAAAGTGAAAGCGGCGAAGGGAGTTTGGCTGGAGTTGGAAAGAGGTGAACGCATTCTCGACTGCATTTCGAGCTGGTGGGTCAACCTTCATGGTCATGCCCATCCTAAAATTGCGGCAGCGATCGCTCAGCAAGCCCAACAGTTGGAGCATGTTATCTTTGCTGGCTTTACTCATGATCCAGCAGAGCAACTGGCAGAGCGCTTAGTTCGCAGGCTACCAACCAATCTAACCCGCGTATTTTACTCCGACAACGGCTCAACAGCGGTAGAAGTGGCGCTGAAGATGGCGTATCAGTATTGGACGAATCAGGGACAGGCACGGTCTACGTTTCTGGCATTTGAGGGCGCGTATCATGGCGATACGTTTGGCGCGATGGCAGTGGGGGCACGATCGCTCTTCTCCCATGCCTTTGCCCCTCTACTCTTTGATGTCGAGTGTGTGCCGTACCCGATCGCGCACTCCGATGACGCGATCGCAGCCGCAACCGAGCAAACCGTTCTCGACACGCTGGAAAAACAGCTAACGCAGCAGCCCGATCGGTATGCAGGCATTATCATTGAACCGCTTGTACAGGGAGCGTATGGGATGCGGATGGGGCGATCGCCGTTTCTACAGCAGCTACAGCAGCTTGCCCATGCACACAATACGCTGTTGATTTTTGATGAAGTCATGACGGGGTTTGGGCGCACGGGTGACTGGTTCGCCTGCATCAAAGCCAATGTCAAACCCGACATTATTTGCTTATCGAAAGGTATCACGGGCGGCTTTCTGCCGTTAGCTGCAACGGTTTGCTCAGAGGCGATTTACACTGCGTTTTACAGTGACGATCCGCTGCAAACGCTTTATCACGGGCACAGCTATGCTGCGAATCCATTGGGTTGTGCCGCAGGGCTGGCATCGCTAGAACTGATGGTCGAGCATGAAGCGGCGTTTCAGCAGATGGAAGCCAAGCACAGAGAGCATCTGACAGCATTAACCGATCATCCCCGCTTAACAAATATACGCGTGACAGGGACGATCGCAGCGATGGATCTGGTCACTGACCAACCGGGCTATCTCAATCATCTAACCCTCGACATTCGCAAACGGGCGATCGCGCTGGGCTTGCTCCTCCGTCCCCTGGGCAATGTGCTGTATCTCATGCCGCCTTACTGCATTACCGACGACGAATTAGCCTTTGTGTATCGTGGTCTGCACACGCTTCTTGATGAGATTTAAATTAATTCTAGTAAGGGCGGGCGATCGTTATGCCGTGAGTCCTTGGTTGGGACAGTAGCTTGAAGTTGCTTGCAGGGTATTCAAAATTAAACTTGCTGAGCATGGGTAGCTGTAACGACGATTTGTAACTACAATTGGTTATTGTGGCTGTCGTTTAGTCATGGGATACGAATGGGATGAAGCAAAACGTGTTGCTAATCTTCGTAAACACGGAATCGATTTTACCGATGTTCCAACCGTGTTTGATGGCGATATTCTAACGGTCAAGGACGATCGCTACAGCTATAGGGAGCAGCGTTTTGTTACGTTCGGTTTGTTGCAAGGGCGAGTCATTGCTGTTGTCCATGCAGAGCGTGAGGATTGTACCCGTATTATTTCTGCAAGAAAAGCGACAAAATATGAACAACGAATCTACTTCGAGCAACTCTCAAACTGATTGGCAACGATTGGACGCGATGAGCGATGAAGATATTGATTTGTCAGACTGTCCAGAGATTACACCAGAAATGTTTGCAAAGGCGGTAGTGCGGCGGGGTTTACCAGTTACAAAAGCCAAGGCTCAAGTTACACTCCGCATCGATAGCGATGTATTAGAGTGGTTTAAGTCTCAAGGACGGGGTTATCAAACTCAGATCAATCAATTGCTACGAGCTTATATGGAAGCGCATCAACAATAGGTCTAGTTGGTGTTGCGTTTGCAGGTGATGGATTGCGGTGGCATAACAATTCAAATGCAGCGGACGGTAGAAAGCTGCTGGTGTGGAGTTCGAGGTTGCTTGCCGCCGATGATTTGAGCCGTTCACCTCTAGAGCCGCTTAACCATTTGCTAAACTTTTAGACTGCGTTCAGTATAGCTGTCGCCATAAAAGTTAGGACATTGGGATCAAAGGGGGTGAAACCCCTGCACCCCGTCCTGACCTATATGATTAGGGCTATAAATCACAACGGTGTGAGCATTGGGATGGGAGGCATCGTGGCGTGGAAAAAACCGCGATCGACAGACGAGAAAAGAGCAATGATGCCAGTGACTGGGCGTGGCATTTCTGGCATACTGTACCGCTCTATCCGTACAGTCAGCGGCGGACACTCCGTACAGAAGTCGTAAAAGGAACGATCTGGACGTTTGATCAAATCCAGGGCATCTTCTATGTTGTCGTGCCCATTCGCATGACCGTTGTGAAGCTCGACACAGGCGGACTGCTGGTCTACGCACCTGTTGCGCCAACGCCAGAATGTCTCCGACTGGTGAACGAATTGGTCGCAGAGCATGGCGAGGTGAAGTACGTCATTTTGCCAACCATCTCGGGGGTTGAGCACAAGGTTTTTGTGGGTCCTTTCGCTAGACGGTTTCCTCATGCACAGATCTTTGTTGCCCCAAACCAGTGGAGCTTTCCGCTCAATCTGCCGCTCAGTTGGCTTGGCTTACCAGGAAAGCGGACGCATGTACTGCCGGATGACAGTAGCAAAACCCCCTTCGCCGCTGAGTTCGACTACGCTATTCTGGGTCCGATCGCTCTTGGTCCAGGGCAGTTTGAAGAGGTGGCGTTTTTTCACATTCGATCGCACACCTTGCTCGTTACCGATACCGTGCTTGCAGTACCAGCGGTGCCCTCGGCGATCGTCCAGCTTGATCCCTACCCGTTACTGTTCCACGCCAAAGATGAGCCATCGCAGGTCATTGAAGACACTTTTGCCAACCGCTGTAAGGGCTGGCAGCGCATTGTACTGTTTACGCTCTACTTTCGACCCAGCGCCTTGTCAGTTGTTAGCTTTGGGCAGACGATCGGCAATGCCATGAAAGCAGCCGATCGCTCCAAAAAAGCCTACTTCGGGCTGTTCCCCTTTTTATGGGAAAGCGATTGGCTGCGATCGTTCACGTCATTACAGGGTGATGGACGGCTCTTTGTCGCGCCCATTCTGCAAACCCTGATTCTCAACCGCGCTCCACAGGAAACGCTCGACTGGGCTGACAAAGTAGCAAGCTGGGCATTTCAACAAATTATTCCCTGCCATTTCGATGCACCCCTCAAGGCAGAACCGCACCAGTTCCGACAGGCATTTGCGTTTCTAGAACAGACTCCTGCGATCGATGCCGAGCCGCTCAGCAAGCCCTTGCCGGAACAAGACTTTAAGCTACTCAGAGACCTGGATAAAAGCCTTCACCGACTCGGCATCGTACCACCACCTAAAGATAAGGTCAGTCGATAACAGGACTGACACATTCTGACTGAAACCTCGAAGGTTTAAGCAACGAGATTGGTGACGATGCTTGATGCTTGGTTTCAACTTCCGAGGTTTGCATAAGTCCAAATAAAAATGCTTTTACTTTGCCCCCGTTTGGATTTGCCAGAGGTTGGCATAAATGCCCTGCTGTTGCAGTAACGCCTCGTGCCGTCCATACTCGGCAATCTTGCCCTGTTCCATGACATAAATACAGTTGGCATTGCGGACGGTAGACAGGCGATGGGCGATCGCGATCGTCGTTCGTCCAACGGTAATCCGCTCCAGCGATCGTTGAATCGCTGCCTCCGTCTCGTTATCTACCGCAGACGTGGCTTCGTCCAAAATCAAGATCGGTGGATCTTTGAGAATGGCACGGGCGATCGCCAGGCGCTGCCGTTGCCCACCAGAGAGCTTCTGCCCCCGTTCACCGACGATCGTCTCGTAGCCCTGAGGCAGTTGTTGAATGAACTCATGCGCTTCGGCAATTTCAGCCGCCGTGACAATTTCGGCTGACGTAGCATCAAAGCTGCCATAGGCAATGTTTTCTGCCACCGTGCCATGAAACAGAAAAACATCCTGATTGACCCACCCGATCGCCCGTCGCAAATCCTGTAACGCTAAGTCTCGCAGTTCAACACCATCCAACGTGATGGTACCTGACTGCACTTCATAGAGCCGCAGCAGCAATTTGACCAACGTACTTTTGCCCGATCCCGTTGCACCCACGATCGCCGTCGTTTCCCCAGCAGGAATATGCAGCGAAAGCCGTTCAATTACAGGCTGGCGATCGGTGTAAGCAAACGTCACGTCCTGAAGATAAATGTCGCCCTGAATCGCAGAGTTTTGAGTTGAACCAGTGGTTAGTTTTTGGTTTTTGGTTGTTAGTAAAGGAGCCGTTTCTGATGTCTGATCGCTGTAGCTTGCTTCTCCGAAGGAATTCGCTGACCGCTGATCGCTAACCGCTGACCGCTTGACCGCTGACTGCTGACCGCTCCTTCCCAACGCTAAATGCCCCGAATGAATCGCGATCGGCGTATCCAACAAATCCATCACCCGCCTGGTCGATGCCATTGCCCGCTGATAGAGATCAAAGGTTTCGCCCAGACGTGTTAGGGGCCACAGCAACGATTGAGTCAGAAAGATCAAAACGCTGTAGCTGCCAACCGAAAGCTTGCCTGCGATCGCTAACTGTCCGCCATACAGCAGCGTTGCCAAAAAGCCCAGCAGCACGAGCATACGAATCAATGGGATAAAGGCGGCGCTGAGGGCGATCGCGCGTCGGTTGCTCTGGCGATATGCCTCACTGTCATGTGCGATGCGTACCGTTTCGTATGCTTCAGTGGCAAAGCTTTTGATGGTGGTGATGCCGCTCAGGTTGTTTGACAGCCGACCATTGAGCAAGCTTACCTTCTCGCGCATATCAGCATAGCGGGGTGCGAGGCGGCGTTGAAAGATGATTGAACCCCAAACGATCAGCGGCATGGGCAACACTGCCATCCATGCTACGGTGGGAGCCAGAATAAAAAACACGCTCCCGATAATAATGGCAGTGGTGCTGACTTGCAAAAGGTCGTTTGCGCCACCGTTGAGAAACCGCTCGAGCTGATTAATATCGTCATTGAGAATCGACAGCAGCCCGCCCGTGCTGCGTTCTTCAAAATATGCCAGTTCTAACTCCTGCAAGTGGTCATACGCATCCAGCCGTAAGTTGTGCTGGATGTTTTGCGCCAGGTTGCGCCAGAGACGATCGTACGCATATTGAAAGGCTGATTCCAGTCCCCAAATGCAAAACGTTAACAGAGACAGGATGACCAATTGAGTAAACAGATCCTGAATGCCAAGACGACCGAACAGTGAATTTTGCTGCTGCACCACAATGTCGATCGCCGTCCCAATCAACGCCGAGGGAGCCAGATCAAAGACTTTGTTTAAAATGGAGCACGCGATCGCCCAACGCACCTGGTTGTGGTAGCCCTGCCCATAGTCCAGCAAACGTTTGATTGGGTGAGCCTGTTGTGAAGGCTGCGCCTGAGATGCATGGGTCGATCGCGAAGAGCGAAAACCTGCTTTCGTTTCCTTTGAGATGGTCGAGCGTTTTGAAAAGAGACGTGACGTGAGCCGAGCCAAAACAGACCTCGCAGCAAAAGGGTAGATGCAGATAAGCTGCCAACCACTCTAGCTAACTTCTTGGCTCAATGAGCGCCACACCAATCGGGACAGGTACTACTGCTTTGCCAACCGTAAGGATGGAACCCACAAATAAGCGTCGTTCTCGCTTCGCGGCTGTAGCCATACGCAACTCCATGATAGTTAGCGCACCCAACACAGGGCTTGGGGCGAGACGGTGTCACATCCGTGAAACCCAACTGCGATCGCAGAATGTGGCGCTTACTCTCCTGCCGTTGCCATTTTGCATGGTCAGCCATTCTGGAGAAGTAATGCATCTTCCCAAACGGGTACTGGGCAGAATCCATGAGCGCTTTAATGAAGTGATAGTCACTAGAGTACCCACAATTGAAACATCACTCCCTCACCCCTATGCCTGAGATAAGAAAAGTCTATCTAAAGACATACCAAAGCAAAAGGAGTTTTGTAGCAATCAATACTGTTTGCAGTTGTGAAAGTAGATTGCGTCCCCTTAGAGCGATCAGCAATGAGTTTTATGTTTCTTCCCAGCTTAACTTGATGCGATGGTTGAGGTGGCAGAGTGATGCGTCACTATGAGAGCAATGAGTTGATCGACCAGTCGATCGCGCTCCAGTGGAATAATGTCCTCCCCATGCAGCAACTCTTGGGTCATGAAGAAATAAATCACCGTACCCATAAACATACGGGCGGCGACGGCTGGATCGGGTAAGTGCAGTGCTGAGCAAGCGGTTAGATAATGCGTCAACGCTTCTAGAGTGGGTTTTTCGGCGTGTTGCACAAAAGCGCGACCGAGTGCTGGAAAGCGACCAGATTCTCCCATCACCAGCCGAATGAAGGTGATCCGTTCAAGGTTGCCAATGCAGCTATCCAGCATATTATTTGCCAATTGACGTAACACCACTTCAGGTGACTCTGGGGGCGACTCCCGTAAACTTTGAGCGCAGTGTGCCCACTGCATTTTCTGTACCATTTGCGCCATCAATGCGTTAAACAGACCCTCCTTATCCTGGAAGTGGCTGTAGATCGTTGGTTTCGATACTCCTGCTGCCATAGCAACCCGATCCATCGTGGTGCCAGCATATCCTTCTTCCAGAAAAATGCGCGTGGCACCATCCAGAATGGCAGCAGTTTTCTCTGGCGATAGGTGTCGTATGGGGTTCGGTGGCTTAACAGATTCCATCAGCAAAACATAGGCTTGACACAACTTTACTAAATCGTTTAGTTTAAAGACAACTTTGCTTAACTAAACGGTTTAGTTGAATATATTCTAGCAGGAGCAGGCATCATGCAGAGTGAACTGATCGGTGCAATCGGAAAACGCTTGCCTTCTTGGAGGTTTTTGATGGTGGCGGCTCTGCTTCTGTCGGGAGGCATTGGCGTTTATGTATGGCGATCGCAGTCCGCCAACACTCAGCCTGCTCAAACGGAAGTCGCGCCTAAAATTCAGACAGTGACAGCGTTGGGCTACCTGGAACCGCGCGGCAAAGTCATCAAGCTATCGGCTCCCAGTTCATCCGGTGGCAGTAGCCGTGTCGATCGACTGTTGGTGAAGCAGGGCGATGCGGTCACAGCGGGACAAGTCGTGGCTGTGTTGGATAGCCACGATCGCCTGCAAGCGGCGTTAGCTGAGGCACAGGAGCAAGTAAAGGTTGCCCAATCCAATCTGGCAGTCGTTAAAGCAGGCGCAAAACGAGGCGAGGTAAACGCTCAGAAAGCCGAGATTGGACGCTTGGAGGCACAGCGTCAGGGCGACAGTCAGGCACAAGCAGCAACCGTTGCCCGACTTCAGGCAGAACTGCAAAATGCTCAGGCGGAGGCATTGCGCTACGAACAGCTATACCAGCAAGGTGCGACTTCAGCGTCTTCTCGGGATACCAAGACCTTGACTTTAGCGACGGCACAACGCAGTTTGCAAGAAGCGCAGGTGGTGCTGAAGCGGATTCAGACCACACGATCGCCCGAACTCTCATCGGCGAAAGCGACCCTCGATCGCATTGCTGAAGTGCGTCCCGTTGATGTCGAAGCGTCACAGGCACAGGTGGATCAGGCGATCGCGGCGGTGCAACAGGCAAAGGCACAGCTTGCTCTAGCCTCGGTACGCGCGCCGCAGGCGGGTGTCGTGCTGGACATTCACACTCGTCCTGGTGAATTGATCTCTACCGATGGCATTGTGGAACTGGGTCAAACGCAGCACATGACTGCTCTGCTGGAAGTCTACGAAACAGACATCGGCAAGGTGAAACTGGGACAACCGACCAAACTCTTTGCCGACAGTCGCGCTGAGCCACTTTCTGGCAAGGTCAGCGAAATCGGTGTGAAGATCAAGCGCCAGAATGTCGTGAATTCTGATACGTCCAGCAACATTGATGCCCGCGTTGTGGAAGTGCGGGTGCAGCTTGATGCCGCTTCTATCCAGAAAGTGGCTGGACTGACCAACTTGCAGGTGACAGGAGAGATTCAATTATGACGCTGACGCTGCCGGAGCAGAAAAAACCGCAGCCAAAACAGGCACCGCGTCTACTGAAACGCCACTTTTGGCAGAGTATGCAAGACCGCACTCCCCTGGGCTGGCTACAACTGAAGAAGAATAAAACGCGGTTACTCGTTGCCGTCGCTGGTATTGGGTTTGCTGACTTACTGATGTTTGCTCAATTGGGCATTCAAGCGGCACTCTTCGACAGCAATACGTTGCTCAATCGGGGTGTAGATGCTGACATCATCATTCGGAGTACACAGTATCGAGATTTGGCTGTATCCAATACCTTTCCACGTCGTCGCTTATATCAAATTCAAGCGCTAGAGGGGATAGAGTCTGCCGAGCCGCTGTATATTGCCACCAAAGAATGGAAAAACCCGCAAACTCGCCGCAAAACACAGCTGACGCTAGTTGGTCAACGTCTCGATCGCCCAGCGTTTAACCTGGCAGAAATCAATCAACAGCTTGACAAACTCAAACAACCCGATGCCTTTCTCTTCGATCGTCTAGCGCGGGGTGATTATGCCACAGTGGTCGCTCAAGCCGAAAAGGGGCAAACGCTTAAAACTGAAATCGAGCGCCGGAGCATTCGAGTTGTCGGGCTGTTTTCCTTGGGTGCATCCTTTTCCAGTGATGGCACGCTGATCACGAGCCAGGAAAATTTCCTGCGGTTCTTTCCCGATCGCGGTGCGGGGCAGGTCACGTTAGGCTTGGTTAAAGTCAAACCGGGTGTTGATCCGCAGCAGGCATTGAGCCAGATCAAAGCGATTTTGCCCCCCGATGCGATCGCGGCTACCAAGCAAGATTATGTTGCTCTTGAGCAAGCCTACTGGGAAAAAACGACACCGATCGGCATTGTCTTCACGTTCGGTACAGTCATGGCGTTTGTCGTCGGCACCGTGATTGTGTTTCAGATTCTTTCGACCGATGTGAACGAACATCTGGGTGAATATGCAACCTTCAAGGCAATGGGCTATCGCGATCGCTATTTGCTCTTGATTGTGCTTGAGGAAGCCATCATCCTGGCAACCCTGGGCTTCATTCCTGGCTTAGCTTTGGCGCTAGGACAGTATGCGCTGATTCGTAACGTGGCAGCACTGCCGATCGGCATGACGTTTGCCCGGTTTACCTTTATCTTTTTTCTGACGCTAGTGATGTGTTCCATCTCTGGCATGATTGCCATGCGTAAGGTGCAGTCTGCCGATCCTGCCGATAGTTTTTAGGAGCAACGATGCATCAAGTACCGACATCGGAAAGCCAGTCCGCTGATGCTTTTACACCTGCGATTCACGTTGAGCAACTCGACCATTTCTTTGGCACAGGCGAACTGCGTAAACAGGTTTTGTTTGACATCAATCTCTCGATCGTCGCGGGTGAAATCGTCATTCTCACGGGACCATCCGGTTCCGGCAAAACAACTCTTCTTTCACTGATGGGTGGGCTACGATCGCCCCAATCGGGCAGCCTCCGTATCTTGAATACAGAACTGGTAGATGCAGCCAAAACCGTTGCAGTGAAGGCGCGGCGCTCCTGTGGTTACATTTTTCAGGCACACAATTTGCACAGCAGTCTCACTGCTCAAGAAAACGTGATGATGGGACTGGAAGTACACGGCACGTATTCTCGTGCAGAGCGACGCGATCGTGCCCTGGAGATCCTGGCGCTAGTCGGCTTAGAGGAGCGTAGTCAGTACTATCCAGAAAACCTGTCGGGCGGACAAAAGCAGCGTGTGGCGATCGCCCGTGCCCTGGTCAGTCATCCTAAAATCGTGTTGGCGGATGAACCGACTGCTGCCTTAGATAAACAATCGGGGCGCGATGTAGTGGATATCATGCAGAAACTTGCCAGAGAACAGGGCTGCACCATTTTGATGGTGACGCATGATAATCGAGTGCTTGATGTTGCCGATCGCATTATCTACATGGAAGATGGCAAGCTGGTTAAAAACCGAGAAGCATCCAGGCTACAGGTTACGGCATGATTTGCTGGCAGTCAACGATGTCTGAAAGTTTAAATCAGTCCTCTTGAAGGCACGATGCGTTTAAAGGATCAGTTCTAAGATATGACTCTTGAGGTCTGCGAAATGACTCTTGAGGTCTGGGAAACGCATCTTGAGATAGCGAATACGACTCTTGAGGTTTGCAAAACGCATCTTGAGGGATCGAATACGATGTTCGAGGTCTGCGAAACGCATCTTGAGGTCTGGGAAACGCATCTTGAGATAGCGAATACGACTCTTGAGGTTTGCGAAACGCATCTTGAGGTAGCGAACACGATGTTTGAGGTCTACAAAACGACTCTTGAGGTTTACAAAACGACTCTTGAAGTCCACAAGACGATGCTTGAGAGTTACTAAATAACGCTTGAGGTCTACGAAACGGTACTTGGGGTCTACGAAATCGAACAAAAGGCTCTTTTGTTCAAAGGCAGCAGCAGATGAGCGAGCTTGATAGCAACAAACAGTTCATACGTACCTTTATCTCTTGTGCTATTTACATTTAATGAGTGGATGGTAATTACAACTAAGGAATGTTGAACGTTAACATTATGAGTAATGCCATCAATCTAAAGCCAGTGCTGGATTTCCTGATTCAGCTTCAGGACAACAACGATCGCGCTTGGTTTGAGCAGCATCGAGCCAGTTACGAGAATGCCAAAACGCAATTCGAGCAGCTTGTGGATGAAGTGATTGCTGAATTTAGAGCGATCGAAGATCTGGGAAACATTACTGCCAAAGACTGCGTGATGCGGATTTATCGAGATGTTCGGTTCTCGAAAGACAAGTCGCCGTATCGAACGCACTTCGCCGCGTCGATCGCGGCTGGCGGCAAAAAGTCATCCCGAATGCCCTACTACCTGCACCTTGCACCGCAGAATCAATCCTTTCTTGCTGGCGGCTTGTATATGCCCACAGCGGCACAACTGACTCGCTTTCGAAAAACCATCGATCACGATGCCAAACCCTTCAAAGCGCTGCTTAACCACAAAACATTTAAGCAGTGGTTTGGTGAACTCAGCGGCGAAAAACTGAAGACGGCTCCGCAAGGGTATGCTCGTGACCACAAAGAGATTGAGCTATTGCGACTCAAACAGGTGATTGCAACTCATCCCGTGTCTGATGAAGCCGTTTTAGCGGCTACCTTTCCGGCTCAAATGATTGAAATTTTTAGCGGTTTGAAGCCGTTGTTGGACTATTTGAACCGTTTTGCGGCGATCGATTGAGAGGGTTTATGTAGTCGCGGTTTTAACGTCACACATAGTTCAATCACCCCCTGAAGTTGGGTCAAAAGCAAAACCGCACCTCATCCCAACTGCCAAACCTTCACCTTACTATCCGAACTGCCACTCACCAGCACCTGTCCATCGGCTGCAAGGGCTACAGCATTAACAGCGCTAATGTGTGCGGTCAAAGTGCCCATGAGACTGCCTGCTTCCAGATTCCAGAGTTTGATGGTGGTATCGCTACTGCCGCTGATCAGGAGTTTGCCGTCACCGCTCAGGGCGATCGCGTTCACCGAATCCATGTGCCCAGCCAAAGTTCGCACCACAGCACCTGTAGCCAGATCCCATACCTTGATGGTTTTGTCTTTGCTGCCGCTGACGAGCGTCTTACCATCGGGTGTAATCACGACTGCGTTGACCGAATTGAAGTGTCCATTGGGCAAGGTGCGGACTGGCTCATTGGTTCGCAGGCTCCATAGCTTAATCTGATTATCCAGTCCACCACTGACGAGAAATTGACCGTTGGGGCTGAGCGCAACCGATCGCACCATGCCAGCCAACCCGGAAAAGGAGCGTAATAGATCACCTGTTGCCAGTTTCCATAGCCTTACCGTCCGGTCTTCACTACCACTGGCAAGCAGTTGCCCATCGGTGCTGATCACAACTGAGTTTACATCTCTGGTGTGTCCAGCCAGCGTTCGCAGCAGATTGCCATCGGCTAGTTGCCAGAGACGAACCGTATCGTCATCACTGCCACTGACCAGGGTTTGTCCATCCGGGCTGATACTCAGGCAGTTGATGGGTTTATGATGTCCCGTTAGCGTTTGCAACAGCGATCCGGTTGTCCGTTCCCAGATTTTAATGCTGTCATCTAAGCCACCACTGGCGATCGTTTGCGCATCAGGACTGATCGCCACGGCTGTCACCCAACGGGAATGCCCCGTGAGAGTATGGAGGCAGTGCCATGTCTGCGCTGATGCTGGTTGCCTGGAAACAGGTGCTCTGGAGGTCGGCGCACCCGATACACGTGGCTGATTGCTGGGCGGTTTACTGACGTTTGGCTGACTGATAGGCGATCGACTGACAGGTGAGTTGCTGGCTACCGAAGGAGCGGGTGGCGCTGAAGCCGTTGGTGGGGCGACTGGATTTCTGCTGGCAGCGATCGGGGAACGTGAGAGTGCTGTCCGTAGATCTTTCATCACCGCATCCGCAGAGGCATAGCGTTCGCTGACCAAATCCTTCAGCATTTTGTCTAAGATTTGCGCGATCGGTTCACTAATCGTCCGCCCCTTCTCGCTCAAACGGTCGCGCCAGAGCCAGCGTCCTTCTAACGGATCGTAGAGATCTTCTGGCTTGATTTGCGTCATTAGAAAAAGACAGGTGGCACCCAAACTATAGATATCGCTGGCGGGATACGCTTTACCGCTCCGCAACTGCTCGATCGGTGCGTAGCCTTCGGTGCCAATTTTTGTCCCCGGTTGGGCAGCCGTTTCGATCGACAACAGTTTGGCAACGCCAAAATCAATCAGCACCAGCTTGTTGTCAAACTTGCGGCGAATGATGTTAGACGGCGTAATATCCCGGTGAATCACCTGATGGTCATGTACAAATTTGAGGATGGGCAAGATGCCAGCCAGCACCTCGCGGATGCGCTGCTCGATAAACACACCATTTTGCGCCAGTTCTTGCAGCAGCGTGTTGCCTTCGATGAACTGCTGGACTAAATAGAGACGTTGATCGTGTTCAAAATACGCCAGTAACGCTGGGATTTGTGGATGTTCGCCCAATTCATTGAGCCGCACTGCTTCTTGCTCAAACAGCTTGACGGCTTTTTCGAGCGCTTTTGTGCCCTGCAACTGGGGCGAGAACTGCTTGATGACGCACCAGGCTTTGAGTCGATCGTCGTCTGCCGCCAAATAAGTTCTGCCAAACCCCCCTTGCCCGATCGGTCGCATCACTCGATAGCGTCCTCTCAATAGCGGTATCAGCTTCGTGCCACAGCTCAGGCAGAATTCAGCCTCGTCGGCATTTTGGGGATGCTGGCAGTCTGGATTGAGACAACAGGTCATAGCTGATGCACCAGGAACGTATTGTTTATTTTCCCCGATTCGTTGCGTTATGGGTGATTGTTCTCAAGCGATCGCCAGGACTTGCTGACACGATCGCCTCAACCATGCGTGAATGCCACTGTCGCACGTATGTTCGATCGCAGCTTATGAGCCTAAGAGCTGGCTAAAAAACAACTGCACATTTTTGGATCAGCTATCAGCTATCAGCTATCAGCTATCAGCTATCAGCTATCAGCTTTTCGCTGACGGCTGACGGCTGACGGCTACAGACCATGCTGTGATTTCTGTATAACCTCCTGAGCGGCTAAGACACCATTGTTTAAATGGCATTGAACCTCTTCTCACGTCAGGCAGTCTAACGTTCTACAAATGCTTGCTTCGTCCTGGCGATGCCGCTAATCCAAAACCCCTAAGCCCTATTCGTTTGAACAACGTATGACTACGCAGAAATTTCTCGCCCGCACTGCTGTTCTAGTGGCTACAACTGTCCTGGTTACGGGTGCTGCCAGCATTTCTAAGAGTTGGGCAGAGCCGCAGCCCGGTCCGAAACAATTGGTTGATGAAGTCTGGCAGATTCTCGATCGAAACTACGTTGATGGCAGTTTTAACCAGCAGGACTGGAAAGCGGTGCGGCAAGACTACATCGGTCGCTCCTATAGTTCTAAAAAACAGGCGTATGCAGCGATTCAGCAAATGGTTGCGAAACTGGGCGATCGCTACACCGAGTTCTTTGAACCACAGGCGTATAACGCCCTCAATACTGAAATTAGCGGCAACCTATCGGGTGTGGGGCTTGAACTGGCTGCCAACGATAAAACGAAAGCCCTGACGGTTGTGGCTCCGATTGAAAAATCGCCTGCGGCTTCTGCGGGCATTTTGCCTGCCGATGTGATCACTAAAATCAATGGGCGATCGACGCAGGGCATGAATATTAACGACGCGGTGAAGCAAATCAAAGGTGCAGCAGGCACTCAGGTGGTGCTCAGTATTCTTCGTGGGAACCAAAACCTTACGTTTAAGCTGACCAGAGCCAACATCAGGCTTAATCCAGTGTCTTTCCGTTCCGAAACGACTGCCGCTGGCAAGATTGGCTACATCCGCTTACCAGAGTTCACACAGACATCTCCGGCTGAGATGAATCGAGCCATTGTCGCGCTAGAAAAGCAGGCTGTGCAAGGCTACGTCCTTGATTTGCGCTCAGATCCCGGTGGGCTGCTGGATGCCAGCCTGAAAATTGCCAGCATGTGGATGGAGCAAAAGCCGATCGTCTCTCTGGTCAATCGGCAAGCCGTCAGAGAACGCTATGCAACAAGCGGGCGATCGCTGACCAACAAACCTTTAGTCGTGCTAGTAGATGGTGGTTCTGCCAGCGCCAGCGAGATTCTGGCAGGGGCGCTTCAGGATAATGGTCGTGCTGTCCTGGTTGGTACGCGCACGTTTGGGAAAGGGTTGGTGCAAGCCGTACAGCCACTGGAAGATGGTTCTGCGATTAAGCTCACGATCGCCAAGTACTACACCCCTAAAGGTCGTGATATCAACCGCGTTGGTATTACCCCCGATGTGATTGTCGGACTCACCGATGATCAGAAAAAAACGCTAGTCCAAAAGCGTCAGGTTGCAACAGCAGCCGATCCTCAATACACCAAAGCCCTTTCAAGTTTGAGGCAGCTCATTCAAACAAAGGCAGCGGCTCCCAGACAGACAGCCATCACTATGAGAACAGTGCTTAAGTGAACAGAACTGACGCAGTTTGACCAGAACCTCTGAGGTTAAAGCGACGACATTGGTGAGGATGCTTGATGCTTGGTTAAAACCTCCGAGGTTTGCGCAATACCAATTCTATAAAATCGCCCTACAGATTTGTTCTTGCTGCTGACCGCTGACCACTGACCGCTGACTGCCAGCCGAAGCTTGCCTGTGTAGCCACAGTTTAGTGAAATGGTATAAGCCCTAGTGAAGACAGTGCTCTCACGACAGCAAGGCTTGATCGCGTGACCGATCGCTAACGATTGGCACTGCTACCGATGATGTCTATCAAGAAGGCAGAGGTATAGAGGCGATCGGCTTTAACTCCCTGGCGGCAACACTGCGGCGAGTCGCTTCAACAAAGCGACCCACACGGATCGGGTCGATCGGCTGTTCACGGCGACCGTGCCGCTTGAGGGATGTAGAGGCAATCACACCATCAGCCGCCTGCATCAACGTCGAAACGTTCTCCCAGTCTGCACCACTACCAATGAAGACAGGTGTGCCATGTGCAGCAGCAGCAGCGAGTTCCAGATCGTCCAAACTGGGCGGACTGCCCGTTGCCCACCCAGATAAAATCACGGCATCGGCTAAACCGCGCTCAATAGTATCCTGCACCGCGACCGTCAGATTAGGCGAACTGAGCGGATGAGCATGTTTAACCAGCACGTCGGCAAAGATTTTGACCCCGCTACCCAATTCACGTCGATAGCGCAGCAGTTCATGCGCGTTGCCTTCAATCAGCCCTTGGTCGGTTGCCATCACTCCAGTCAGGACGTTGACGCGGATAAATTGGGCATCGGTGCAAGTGGCGATCGCCAGCGCACTCCTTGCATCATTGCGCAAAACATTAATGCCGATCGGCAGCGTCACCATTTGCTGTAGGCGGAGCACAATCAAGCTCATGGCGCTTACCACAGCCGGATCAACCTGATCCTTGGGAAAGGGCGCATCAAAAAAGTTTTCGACTATGATGCCATCAACGCCACCAGAGGCAAGGGCAGTGGCTTCCTGTTCAGCGCGATCGATCACTACCTTCAAACTGCCACCCCACAGTGCTGAGGTTGGCAGCGGCAAGAGATGAACAACACCAATAACCGGGTTAGAAGTCTTGAAGATTTGAATTAAGTCCACGTGCGTAAAGGATTCGGACTCATCTGAAAAGGACTGGCTGTTAGAATCATAACTTTTAACCGTCCTCGTATTGCTTGCAAAAGGACTTTAGCTCTCAATGGAGACGCTGCCATCCAACTATCTCGTTCAGGATGCCATGGGCATTTGCGTAAAGTATCGTAATATTCTAATTTTTGCGCTATGATAAGCAGTGTTGACATCTGGGCGATTGCAATGAGCGGTAGCTGCAAAGGCTGCTGTTGAGTTTGAGGCGAAGGGTTAATCCGTCGCATGAGCGATCGCTACAGCTTACCGACCACCCTTCCCAACTCCATCAGAAATAGGATTTCATGGGCAACAAGCCAACGATTGCCGTTACACATTTGGGCTGCGAAAAAAATCGCATTGATACAGAACATATGCTGGGACTTTTAGTTCAAGCAGGTTACGAAGTTGATTCCAATGAAGATCTAGCCGATTACGTTATTGTCAATACTTGCAGTTTTATTCAAGCTGCCCGCGAAGAATCTGTCCGCACTTTAGTAGAGTTGGCAGAGGCGGATAAAAAGATTGTGATCACAGGCTGTATGGCACAGCACTTTCAGGAGCAGCTCTTGGAAGAACTGCCAGAGGCTGTGGCGATCGTTGGCACAGGCGATTATCACAAAATCGTGAACGTCATTGAGCGCGCTGAGTCGGGAGAACGCGTTCAGGAAGTGTCTCAAGAGCCGATTTACATCGCTGATGAGTCAACGCCCCGCTATCGCACCACGACTGAAGGCGTAGCGTACCTTAGAATTGCAGAAGGCTGCGATTACCGCTGTGCCTTTTGTATCATTCCTCATTTAAGAGGAAAACAACGATCGCGCTCGATCGAGTCTATCGTGGCGGAAGCAGAACGATTGGTTTCTGAGGGCGTGCGGGAAATTATTTTAATTTCCCAGATCACTACTAATTATGGGCTGGATATTTACGGCGAACCTCGTCTGGCAGAGCTTTTGCGGGCGTTGGGCAAGGTGGATATTCCCTGGATTCGGATGCATTACGCCTATCCAACTGGGTTGACCCCCAGCGTGATTGCTGCGATTCAGGCTACGCCCAACGTCTTGCCCTACCTGGATCTCCCCCTCCAGCATTCTCATCCAGAGGTGCTGCGATCGATGAACCGTCCGTGGCAGGGGCAGGTGAATGATGGCGTGATCGATCGTATCAAGGCAGCGATCCCCAATGCAGTGCTGCGAACAACGTTTATCGTCGGGTTCCCCGGTGAAACGGATGAGCATTTCCATCACCTGCTGGAGTTCGTGCAGCGTCACGAGTTTGATCATGTCGGTGTCTTTACCTTCTCGGCTGAAGAGGGCACACCCGCGTACAGCTTGCCTCATCAACTACCTCAGTCTGTGATGGACGATCGCCGGGACGCGCTGATGACCATCCAACAGCCCATTTCCCTTAAGCGAAACCGGGCAGAGGTGGGCAAGGTGGTTGATGTCCTGATCGAGCAAGAAAACCCTGAAACGGGTGAATTGATTGGTCGGTCTGCTCGTTTCTCACCCGAAGTCGATGGCTTGGTTTACGTCCAGGGTCACGCAGCACTGGGTACGCTGGTTCCCGTGACGATCGCTGATGCCGATGTGTATGACCTGTATGGTCGTGTAGCAACAGCGGCTGATTTGCTTCCCACGCAGCTATTAGCTGTCCCTTGATTCAACGTTCAGAGCGCTGTACCTGCGTTAAGTCATGACTTGACTTAATGCAACCAACCGAATCTTTGCGTCAACTTTTTGCAGCTAATTAACTCTTATATTCTCAACCTAGGAGATTCAATGACCCTTTCGTTTAATAGTCTTGGTCTTTCCGAAGCTCGTATTCGGCACCTCGAAACAATGGACTTTACAGTCCCTACTGCGATTCAAGCGCAAGCGATCCCCCACCTCCTCTGCGGACGCGATGTTGTGGGGCAGGCACAGACGGGCACTGGTAAAACAGCCGCTTTTGCGTTGCCCATTCTAGACCGCATTGATGTCAAACTGCCCGCTGTGCAGGCGCTTATCCTCACACCGACGCGAGAATTGGCGATGCAAGTGGGTCAGGCAATTCGTGGCTTTATCGACGATCGCCGTCTAAAAGTTGTCACCATTTACGGTGGTCAGGCGATCGATCAACAGATTTCTCGCCTTGAGCGCGGTGCTCAAATCGTTGTGGGCACACCCGGACGCGTGCTCGATCTTCTTAGTCGCGGTGACCTACGGTTAAACCAGTTGACCTGGATGGTGCTTGACGAAGCCGATGAAATGCTCAACATGGGCTTTATTCAAGATGTAGAGAAAATTCTTAGTCAGGCACCGATCGAGCGCCAAACGGCTTTCTTCTCTGCCACGATGGAGCCATCGGTGAGGAAGTTGGTGACAAAGTTCCTGCGATCGCCCATCACGGTCACGATCGAGCAGCCGAAAACTGCACCGACCCGTATCAATCAAGTTGCCTACATGATCCCTCGCGGCTGGACAAAGGCACGTGCCCTTCAGCCGATCCTGGAACTGGAAGATCCTGAAGCCGCGCTGATCTTTGTCCGTACCCGCAAAGCGGCGGCAGAACTAACCAGTCAACTGCAAGCGGCTGGTCATAGCGTCGATGAATATCATGGCGATCTTAGCCAGTCGCAGCGAGAACGTCTTTTGCTACGGTTCCGTCAACGCCAAGTGCGCTGGGTTGTAGCGACAGACATTGCGGCTCGTGGCATTCACGTTGATGATCTGACGCACGTGATCAACTACGATTTACCCGATAGCGTCGAAAACTACGTCCACCGTATTGGTCGGACTGGACGGGCTGGTAAAGAAGGTACGGCAATTTCTTTGGTACATTCGCTCGATCGCCGCAAGCTGCGCGATATCGAATTCCACATGCGTCAACGGTTGGAAATTGTCTCTATTCCTACTCGCGCTCAGATTGAAGGTCGTCAGCTCGAAAAGCTTCAGGGTCAAATTCGAGAAGCGCTGGTGGGCGAACGGATGGCATCCTTCTTACCGATCGTGGCACAACTGTCGGAAGAGTATGAGCCACACGCGATCGCAGCCGCCGCACTGCAAATGGCATACGACCAGACTCGTCCTACCTGGATGCGTTCCAATCAAGATCACGTTGAGGAGCCATCTCATGGGGGCGGCTCTCATGGTGGTAGCGGTTCGCCCAAGCCTAAGCCCGTCAAACGCGGCAGAGGCGCTGGCAATGCTGAAAACCAAGTCTCGCCGTCGCTTGATCGTTAATGCCAGTTCTTGATGCGATGCGATGACGGTTATCACTGAGACAATGGTCTTAGAATAAGCTTGTGAATTGTACTAGGGTGGGCAGTGCCCACCCTAGTTTGTAGTTCTTGTCTCTAAACAGTCTTTACAGTGCTCTCAACCGACCTTCTTGCTTTTTATCGTCGAGTCAGTCAGCAACTGTTGACCGTTGTGGACGTGGAGACAACTGGGCATCGTGCCTCTGGAGGCTGCCGCGTCATTGAAGTATCCGTTTTACAGGCGACTTTGAGCGAGGGTATTCGGCAGCAGCAGACGCATTTAGTGAATCCACAAGTGCCTGTACCAGAGATGATTACACGGTTTACAGGCATTGATCAGGCGATGGTGGAGCAAGCGCCGCTAGCGAAAGATGTTTGGCACCTGTATTTACCATTGCTAAACACAGGCGTACTGACGGCTCACAACTTTGCGTTTGACTATGCGTTTTTGTGTGCAGAGCTTGCTCAGCTAGAGATAGCGTTTGCGCGATCGCCCAACGAACAGCTCTGCACTGTAATTTTGGCTCGCCTGATGTTGCCCGATTTGCCCTCCCGTAGCTTGCCTGATTTGGTCAGGCATTTTCAGTTTCCGGTGGGTCATTCGCATCGTGCCGAAGCGGATACGATCGCTTGCTGGCTCCTGGCAGAACGGTTACTCACGGAGGTGCAAAACGAGACAGATGAGACGTTACTGCCTCGCTTTGCCAAGCAGTGGTTGCCTTTAGGTGATGCCGCTACCATTCTGGGTTGCTCAGGCAAGCAGGCACGATCGCGCCTTGAAAAAGCAGGCGTACTCCCCCGTTTCGTTGGTCGCTACAAAACGCCGATGTATCAGCGTGGAAGCGTTGAGCGTACCTTCCTGGAATCTGCTGAACCAACGCAGCTTTCGTGGCTGTAAGGGGGACTTGACGCAAATGAGCCTTACTTCTCTTGAACTTGCTGATGGTGAGCAAGGCGAGAAACCACGTTGTAAGCGTCGGAACCAGGAGGAGTGATTTCCTCAGGACCTTCGGTTGCACCATCGATCGCCTTCCACGCTTCCATGCCACCTTTTAACTTCGCCACATTGAGAAAACCTGCTTCCTTCAGTTTGGTTGCTGCCTGATTGGTTTCGTCGTCGGTAGCACCATAAACATAGATGTCACGCACCTGGTCAACCGATTGGGCACCATCGACTAGCCGCTCTAAAGGCATCGGCATAGCACCCATAATGTGACCTCGATTGAAGGCATCACGATCGCGCACATCTAGTATGGTCAGCGCCGGTTCGCCCCACTCTAAACGCGACTTCAGATCGTGAGCAGACGATTCAGCTTTTAAGCCTGGTGGTGTAGGGGTTAGATTCGGCAGCGCCTCTTTTGCATTTTCGATCGTATTCTGAATGTTTTCCATAACCAATTTGACCTACAACAACACTGTCGAGTGTAGTGATAAGCCACGTGTCATTAACTCATCCTATAGAAAGAGCTAACCTGACAAACGATCGTGGAGTAGAAACGTCCATAAAGCTGTCGTTCTATGCCCACTGGCTGAGCGTTTGAATCTGTTGTTTTAGCTACTTGGCGTAAAGGTCAGCGATCGCTCTGCCGCCGTGAGGTCACTTTCCTGCACATCTAACCGCAGTACTCTGCCCGTCGGTCCTACAATCAGCCGAGGCAAGGTTTTGTGATCAACCACTTGCAGCGTTGTCATGTTGTAGGTGGTGTAGCGAGTAGACGCAGCATCCCAATCAACATCAATCACCGTGAGCGTTTTGAATGGTGCCAGTCGACTGTTAAGCAACGGGCGTGGACCCGCACCTAAGGCGCTGGTATGAAGCAGCTCTAGCTTGCCGCTGTGAGCAGGGTAATACGCATGGTCATGCCCGCTGATGTAGGTATGCACGCCATGTTTCTCCAGCATCGCCTGTAGCTTGTCAGCGCCAGCAATAATTTCTCCCAATTCATCACGTCCAACAGCAACCGCATAAAGAGGCAGATGCCCGATCGCAAAGCGCATTTTGGCAGATTGTGCCGCCGGACTTGCCAGACTCTTGTCTGCCCAGGCGATCTGTTCTGGTGGAATGCGAGAAGTCGATGCATCCCAGACCAAATAGAAAATATCTTTGTGCTGAAAGGTGTAATAGAAGGGAAAGCCTGCACGATCGACAAACTGGAGATTCGGGTTATGACCAGGCGCATTCCAGTACGCCGCCGTGAGTTCACGATCGTCGTTAAACAGAAACTTACCCCCAACAGACAGCGCTCCTGAAGCATCGTGATTCCCGATCGTAAACCCAAAGGGTAATCCTGTTTGCCGCAGCGGTGCGCCAACGTGCCGCTCAAAACCATCCCACATTGCTTGAATTTGATCACGACCGAGTGACGGCGACTGACCAGCGACCATATCGCCACCACCGAGCACTACATCCGGCTTCCAGTCGGGAATGAGCGCGATCGCCTTGTGTACTTCTGCCTCGTAGTCTGTTGAGCCATAGGCACTGTTCAAGTCGCTAATGACGACAATACGGGCATCCCCACGCACGGGAGCAAACAAACCTTTGGGCGCGATCGCACGGTTTGTGGTTGCCACTGTTGTGGTTGCCACTGATTGCCCGGTTGCTGCAACTGTAGGCGAGGGCGCACTTGTCGATGGAAGAGACGGAGGGCGATTAGCAGCACCGCTCGTCAACACTTTATGCGCCAGAGTCGCCACGCCAACCCCACCGATCGCTCCACTCAAGACTAAAAACTGACGACGGCTGAGACTCATAGACAAAGGGATGAGGGCTAAAGGATGAAAGCTTACAGAAATCTGATCACTGATCGCTAACCGCTGAAAGCTGAAAGCTGAAAGCTGACCGCTAACTGCTAAGATGATCTCTGCTAAGGTAGCACCCGTAAGAATCTACCGCGTTTAAGCCTGTTTGTGCTGCCTGGGAGAGAAATTTTATGTCGCAGGATCAGCCTCCATCAACAGAAAACAGCTCTGAACCGTCACTAGAAGCCGCAGTAGAAACTTCACAAGCTGCTACAACAGAGGCAAGCGTAGAAGCAGAGCAACCCTCAACGGCAGCGGAATCGTCAAATCCAGAAATGGTCAGCCAGCGATCGACCCCTACACGCAGATCTTCCTCAGAAAACGATGAAATTCTACCGCAAACACTACTGAGACTTGTGGGCGAAGCGTTTGTAGCTGCACAGCCGCCGCTTAAAAATCAGAGCATTAAAGCGTTACGGAGCACTATCCAACTCTTAGAAAAAACAGTTGAGCGCCTGGAAGCTGAACCTGTACCCAAACAGGCTAGAAAAAGAGCACCAGCGTCAAGTAAGGCTTCTGAGAATGCTTTGCCCTCGTCTTCGCAAGCGCTTACTAATAAACGGGCACCGACCTTTTCGACTGACGCGCTGGGGGAGAAGTACCGTGCATTCTGGCAGCAGGTCTGGCGATCGTGGAGACCGCTTCTCAGGCAAATTCGCGATCGCCTGCCCGCCGCAATCAACCGCAAGTTTTCGGATCAAGCGTTAACTGGAGCGATCGGAGGTATCCTCATTCTCTTCTTGTGGACGGCATCGTCACTGCTGCCTGCGAAGCCACAGCCGACCACGATCGCTAAAACACCTCCAGCCGAGACGGTTATTCCCTCGCCGATACCTGCACCAACGCCAATTCCACCCCTTGTCAAAGCACCAGACGTGCCTAAGTCCGTGGAAATTAGCCCCGCTCCAAGCAAACCAGTCATTTCTCCTCCACCTCTCAGATTGACTCCAGAACAGGCATTAATTGCCCGAATTCAGAACCAGGTCTCAGCCATTAGCAACCAATATGCCAGCGGTTTGGTTCAATCTGTGCAGGCGAACTTCCGTGGTAGCCGCTTGATTGTCAATATCAGTGATGGGTGGTATGACTTGAGCCGATCGCAGCAAGACAACTTAGCAGGCGAAATTTTGCGGCGTACTGAAACGCTGGACTTCATCAAGCTTGAAATGGTCGATGCATCCGGCAAATTGCTTGCTCGTAGTCCTGTCGTTGGTTCCGAGATGATTATCTTGAAACGCTCAAACGCACTGTCAGAAGCCGTTTAAGGCAGCGCTTTTTTGAGCCAATACTGAACCTGCCCAGGTGGATAGTCATTCCATTGCGCTACGACCTGATAACCCAACTTCTCATAAAATCCCCTTGCCTGAAAGCTGAACGTACCTAATCTGGCAACCGTGCAGCCTCTATTGCTTGCTTCTTGCTCTGCGAATTTCATGAGCTGTCTTCCGTAACCCTGGTAGCGATACGCTTCGTGTACCCACAGCAAATCAATTAAAAGCCAGTTCCAGCAAGACGTTGAGCCTATAAGTCCACCCAAAATTGTTTGTTGCTCATCCAGCAGCAGAATTTCCAGCGGTTTTTTCGTTTGACGTGCGGCGGCTGTAAAAAATGCTTCGACTTCAGAACACCCTTCGCTAAATATATCCAGCTTTGCATTGATGTAATTGCGGTAAGACTGGTTCTCTGTCTCAAACAGCGCAAAACGATGGTGTAGCGAGCCAGCGTGCTTGCTCTCTGCTAACGTCTTACCTGTGCAAACGGTAGTTTGAAGTGCTGCGCTGTATGCTCTGACCTGAAGATCGACTCCAGTAATAGCAGTACCAACTACTACTGCATAAGCGCCTAGATCAAGCGCCTGTCGTGCCATCTGCGGTGACGTAATGCCACCCTCGCAAATGATCGGTACATTGATCGCGTTGATCATCTGAGCGAGGAGATCAAACCCAGGCGGACTCTGATGGCTTGTTGCAGTGGTATAGCCATAGAGCGTGGTGCCAATTAGATCAGCGCCAGCCCTGGCAGCCACGATCGCTGCCTCTAAGGTATCCACATCTGCCATCACAGGTTTGCCCAATTCCGTATGAATGCGGGCAATCAGTGACTCTAGCGTTTCACCACCAGGACGAGCGCGGAGAGTGGCATCGATCGCGATGATGTCTGCACCTGCTTGTGCGATCGCCTGTGCATGGTGAAATTGCGGGGTAATGTAAACCTCAAACCCTGGAATTTGCTGCTTCCATAGCCCAATAATCGGCGCTGTGGTTTGGTGGCGTACTGCCTCTACGTGATTTGGTGTATCCAGCCTCACACCAACCGCTCCCTGATTGACGGCTGCTTGGGCAAGGCTCGCAATGACAACAGGATTGTGTATCGGCGAATCGCTCGGAGCCTGACACGACACAATCAAGCCGTGCTGGAGATTCTGCACTAAGTTGACGAATGCTGACATAAAACAGTGTAAAAGTTGATCGTCAGCGTCTGAAGCCTTACTAACAACTAGCAACCGCAAACTGCCAGTCAGTCCTGCAAAATGCCATCTTCTAGTATGGCGACCCGATCGGCAACATCAATTAAGCGTGGATCGTGAGTCACAATTAAGACCGTGCGAGCGCTCTGTTTAGCAAGCTGACGTAAGAGTTCGATGACAGCGTGCCCACTATGAGAGTCAAGTGCAGCCGTTGGCTCATCTGCCATGATGATTTGCGGGTCGCCTGCTAACGCACGGGCGATCGCCACTCGCTGCTTTTGACCTCCCGACAAATCTCGTGGCAAATGGTTGCTGCGATCGTCTAGTCTTACCTGTGAGAGCAGTTCCTGCGCCATTCGACGACGATTAGAGGCACCACGAATACCCTTGACTTTTAACGCCACCTCCACGTTCTCGGAAGCCGTTAGAGCTGGAAACAAATTAAAGCCCTGAAAGATGAAGCCAATGTTTTCTAACCGGAAATGGGCGAGTTGTTCTCTCGACATTTTCGTAATTTCTTGACCAAGCAGTTTGACACTGCCCGCAGTCGGGGTGAGAATACCAGCCAAAATCGACAGCAGCGTCGTTTTACCAGAACCGGACGGTCCCATTAAGAGCTGAATATCGCCTTGTTGAATTGCTAAGTCCACTCCACGTAGTACCTGGTAAACTTGCGAACCAGAGTGGTATACCATTTCAACACCCGTCGCTTCAATAGCCTGCTCCTTATACCGTTCCACAACCACTGAGGGAGACGCAGCTCGATCGCGAACCTGAGTAAAACTAGCAAAATTAACTTGAGAAGCAGTCATTCGTTTAGAGTCGATGAATCGATCAGATAGCAACGGTAAAGCATAAAAAGGTCGGAAAAACCGAGCATAAGTCGTAGTGGTTAGATTAGCTTCACCCAGCCAGACCCTTTTTCCTTAAAAAGTCAAGCCACGCTAGCCTACTTAATGCGGTTGAAACGATTAATTTACATAGCGTAACGCTCTGTATAGTGTAACGAATCAATAGACCTATTCGCATCGCTCCTTTCGGCAGAGTTTGAGGAACGGCTATGCCTTAAACACAATAGCGGGATCAACCTTTGTCACTTTTTGAATCGCGAACATTGCTGATCCAACGCACATAACGACTGTGATCAAAAAGACACCAGCAGCCGTCATCGGACTAATCAAAATCATGATACCCTTCGCTGCCATAGTCCACGTACCTAAGCCAATGCAGAGCACCATACTTGGTAGGTAACCCAAGACAGCCATCCACAGCGCCTGCTCCGTAATCACGCGATAAATGATCCAGTCAGATGCACCCATTGCTTTGAGTGTGCCGTACTCCTTAATGTGATCTGCAACCGAGGAGTAAAGAATTTGACTGACCACCACCATGCCCACGACGAAACCGACCGTTGCACCTAAGCCTAAAATAAAGCCGACTCCAGTCCGCTTTTCCCAGTAATCACGGGTTTGTTGTGCCATTTCAGCCCTCGTTAAAGCACGAGTACCAGGGAGAGCTGACTCTAAGCGCTTGCGTAGGGTTGGCAGATCCTGACCAGGCTTTGCCTGTATCAGAATAAAGGTGATGGAGTCGGACAAAGAGAGCTTGCGGGGTGGCGGTGGCGGAGTACCAGTGGACGATCGCGCGGGAGCCGCATCGACATTGTTGAGAACCTGAACCTCCCCGTTTTGAATGCGAATATTTGCCGTTGAACTGAGACCAGACGTTGAGAAGGCATTTGCCGTTTCAAGCGATGTGAAGACAGCCGCACTGGATGCCATCGATTGAGTGTTTTCGACCAAACCAACTAATTTTGCCGGAAGGGCACCGATCGAGCCAGAATCGCCGACCTGCTTCAAATCAATGGCTGACAACTGAGCCTTATCAACCATCATGGTATACGGGGTATTCAAGGCGTTTAGTTCGCCTTGAGCCAGTTTCCAATTTGCGAACAATTGTCCTTTGGGATCAAAGCCATAGAGACGAACAGGCGCAATGCGACGATCAGGGGAGCGCCAGAGTGCGGCTCGAATCATCAATGCTTCGGCACGCTCTACACCTTCGACATCCCGCGCTTTGACCATCTGCTCCAACGGTAGGGGAGATGTGACTTCCAAATGCACCATATCTTCAGAAGCAACCCAAAGGTCAGCGCTGGACTGGTCAATGAGCAAACCCGTCGATCGCGTAAAGCCATTCAGAATCCCAATCTGAATGGTGACCAGACTGACTGCAAACATAATCCCCGCCTGAGCAACCAAGAAGCGGGGTATATCCTCAAATAAATTCTTGCGGGCAATGGATGCCATATTTGATGTATAGCCACAGCCATACTGGTTAGGACGGGGTACAGGGGTAGAACCCCTGGCTGGAGGCAACGCCCCACACCCCCTTTGCTTCCAATGTCCTAAGCGTTGTGGCGACAGCTATATCTGAGAACGCAGCTTAGGCAATACTGTTTCCCGTGCCGAGCAATCTGGCATCAAGAGCTTCTAATCTTAATACATATGAGTTATACATATGAGTCCTTCAAGCGGTTTGAGGCTTCAGTTAAGCAACTAACTCAAACCTCAAACCGCAGGTCGATCGCTAGTGGGTAGACCCGCTCAAACTGGGTTTAGCGGCGACATAAGCTGGAAGCGTTTGGCGAAGACGATCGCCGTATAGAGCCAGCGCGTTACCACCCAGTAGTAATTCGAGGTAGTCGCGATCGTATTCTGCGCCTGTTGCCGCATCCTTCACGCAGTCCTTTAGAACGCCGTCCCAGTGACCGTAGTCACCGGAGAAACAGGTGAGATGCTTGCCCGCTTCACCTAGACCGATCGGCAGGTAAGACGGACCAGGGTCATCTGATTCAAAGGACGTAAAGATTTGCCCACGCTTGAAGTAATCCATTGGATCACGGTGGCGCAGATCGTAGTGTTCGTAGAGGCTAGCATCATCAATTTTGGTGGGGTCGTTTTCCTTCGTCCACATCAGGTCAAAGATGCTTTTCGCCTGGCTGATGATGTTGGTATTGTTGTGTGTGCCGCGTTCCTGAATCATCAGTTTCGTGAAGTCCATGAGTGACGGACGGTAGGGATGCTTGGGATCAAAGTCGCGAATCCGCTTTTCCCAATGTTCGTGCATGGCGTGGGCAAGGTCAGGTACCCAGCCACAGCCGCCTTCCAGAAAGCCAACCCGCAGCGTCGGAAACTGTTCAAACGCACCATCAAACACCATGCGGGTCATCGCGTGCTGCTGCTGGTTGCGCTGCACAAAAATGTGGTTCAACACAAAGGTTTCCATGTGGTCAGAAATGCCGCCCATCATGTAAGAACCAGGACCGCCATGAATCCCTAACGCTATGTCAAGATCAACGGCTGCTTGCAGAATGGGTCGGAAATCAGGGTGACTGATGGCTTTGCAGGTACGGATTTCGGGGAAGGCATCTGGCGCTTTGGGATGAGGAATCGGCATGTTAGGTGCAACTGCCACCGCAATGAGTCCCAGTTCATTGACGCAGCGGTGCATTTCGGCGACAGCGGCATCAACATCCTGAAGTGGCAGGACACCGATCGGCTTAAGGCGGTGATCATAGCCCCGGCAATCGTCAGCGATGTAGCTGTTGTATGCCTTGCAGAGGGCGATCGCCAAGTCTTTGTCTAACAGGCTGGAGAAAATCAGGTTTAAGGTGCCGTAGATCACCTGGACATCAACCCCCTCCTGATCCATGTGCTGAATCCGCACCTTGTTAAACATCGCACCCAGAGTGGTGTCAGGGTGGAGATTACGGAAGCCGCCTTTGCCCAGCCCCTGCGGCTGAGGGAACATGCGGAGGTAGTCGGCTTTACCTGTTGCGGGATTCACATCAATCACTTTTGCCCGTTGGTCGCCCAGGCTATCGACAACCAAGCCAATGCGATCGCGGTACTCTGGTTCAATGTAGTCTCGTAAAACTAGAGGATTCTCTAGCTTGTGAGCATCGGCATCAACGACCAGTAAACCTTCGTACATGCAGTTCTCCTTTCGTGGGGGTAAGAAACAATTAGAGGGTGTGACGCACTTTGAGAGTGTATCGCTTGCACCAAAGCACCCGTTTAGATTGCCTGCCTTGATGATCGAACTCTGCACGAACCATGACACTGCACTCTTGTAGTAGAAGACAGGCGCATGGATCGATCCCTTCTCCGGCTCAGCAAAAAGACATGGAGAATTTCTGGAGCAGAGAGAGCCTCAGTCAACTTAGCTTTGCAAGCGATCGACGCAGTGAACGAGGAGAGGCTATGGGAGTGGAACCCTCTTTGAGGGCAACATCCTCACACAGTCTTCAAGCCTAATGCTTTAGCTCTTTGGAGGTGAGTCTGGGACAGGATCGTCCTAGCTTAATTTTCAGGATGCGCTGTGCGGCTGAAGGAATTCAGCACTTGACGGAGACCAAACCAGCGCTCAAATGACCACGACATCGCTACCAGGATCGTGATACCGGGATACTTGACGAACGCTGGTTCGTTTTTTTCAAAGACGGCATGTCCACCCAGTGCAAAGACTTGGGTTAGCACTAAGCAGACCAGCGTCACGCGCCAGTCAAAGAACAGAAAAACGATCGCTGCGATCGCCAAAAGATTGGTGAGATGGTGCAGCGCTTGATTGATCGGGTTCTGATGGCTTGCAATAAAATGTGCCTTTGCATCTTGGAAGTAGCTCAAAGCGCCTCCTCCGAGGTAGTTTGTAGTCGGGTTATGGAACGATACCACAGACAAATCCTGAGCGTGCGGGAGCGATCAAAAGTCTTTGGAATTGGGCACTACCACCAGCGCAACTCAGCATACCCCCGGATGGGTCGGCTCAGCTCCTCATCCGTCAGCCAATCTACGGGCTTGTAGGTGCCAAAAATGTGATCCCACCAGTCCACTGCCAACCCAAAGTTGTGGTGCCACATACCGTACTTGTGATGTACGTAGTGGACGGGCATCTTCATCCAGAAGCACCTGGTTGGGTTTTCATGCTGTAACTGATGGGCATAAGACGAAAAGGCAGCGAATGCAAGACCGCCGAAGCACCAGCCAAGCCCTGCTTCTAGCGAGTAAAAAAACAGCAACAACATGATGACAAACGTGCCCTTCACATAGTCAAGAAATTCCCATACAACGCCCTGTCCTTCGTTACGACGGTGATGATCACGGTGACGTTCGCCTAGTCGCTGTGACACATGCATCAAGCGATGCACCCAATATTCCACCAAACTGGCAAGTACAAAAGCGAACAGAAAACAGGTCACTCCTATAGCCATTTTTGTTAGATCGGGCATTTGCACTTTCTCACTCTTACCTTAGACTGAAGCGTACCGGATATTTTAAGATTTTGCTAGCTGATGGGATGCCACCTGGTTCTCCAGCCCAGCTCAATTAGCAAACTTTTGTAAACAAAAATTAAGTGCTATCATCTTCCCCATGTTTACTATTCTTGAGATTTTAGATCGTTGAGATTTTAGTATGCAACCGCAATATGGCTATTAGCCCATCAACGTATAGCGGTCGCTATGACGCTTAGGATACTGGAATCAAGGGATGTAGGGACGGTTCCCTTAGGCGGTTTCCCCCTGCACTCCATCCTAATCAATAGGACTATGGCTGTATTGAGACGAAGCAGTTTGACGAACGTTACAGTGGCGAGGCGACCTAGCGGGAGGAGAGAAGAATGGAACTGGCTACAACCTTAACCAGTCAGACCGTTCGGGCAGGTATACGGGAAGTTGGAATTAACCCAAATCACTGGTACGCAGTTGGTTGGGCTAAGCAACTACAACCTGGTCAGGTAACGAAGGTAACTGTTTGGCAGCAAGCGATCGCGCTCTACCGGGATACTGCGGGCACTCCACACGCACTCGCTGATGCCTGTCCGCACAAGGGCGTAGAGCTACATCGAGGCAAAGTGCATGGGCAGCACTTAGCCTGTCGGTATCACGGTTGGGAATTTGAGCCAAGCGGTCAATGTGTCCATGTTCCGTACCTGCCACCGAGTCAAAAGCTGCCTTGTGCTCAGGCACGAAGCTACCCCGTTCAGGAAAAATATGGTTTGCTTTGGGTCTTTCCAGGCGATCCAGCGATCGCAGCCGATCGTCAACTGCCGCTGATGCCAGAAGATTCGCAAGGGGGCTGGCTTAAAGTTCCCGTTACAGGTCATTTCAAGGCGCACTTCTCTATCTGCAATGAGAACTCAATGGATGTGTTTCACGGGTTTCTACACGAGAATTTGCAAGGCTGGTTCGATCCCCTTCTACTCAGCCTGCAAGAAACGGAGGATGCAGTCTGTGCTGAATATCAGGTATCTTACAAAGGACGGATGGCAAAATTTTTGGGGTTGAGTGAGCGAGCCGACCAGGCAACGACCTTACCGATCGCGGTGCAGTATCGCTATCCCCACTATCAGAGTAGCTTGCGAGGGGTTTCAGCACTGTACCTGATGCGGCTCCCCGTAAGCCCCGTTGAGAGCCGTTCATTTGCGCTCTTTTTCTTTAAAGTTCGCCTACCGCAACGCTTACTCAAACTGATTGAGCCGCTGCTTCAGCGACTATTAGAGCGCTTTGTTTTGATGCGTTTTTTGGCACAAGACATTGAAATGATGGAAAGCGAACAACGCCAATATCTTGCAGAACCAACGCGCCGTTGCGTTGAGATTAATCCTGCTATCATTGCTGTCCAGCGGCTGATTATACGACAGTATGAACGTTTTAAGCAGAGTTCTAGTCCAACTCAAATGAATGGGCACAAAGCGCCGAATCTAGCCGTCTATCGCTCTGTAGAAAGTCAAGCCTCTCTGCCTCACGAGCGGTGGCTGCCTGACCGTGCTGACTCTACATAAACATGGATGAACGTACGCATTTTAGGGCGCACAAATGGCTGTTATCGTGTCTGCGATCGAAGTGAGTTGGCATCACACTGCTCTATGAAATTAGTTGATACGGTTCAAACCGACAGAAGTGCAAAATTCTGTCGGGCTGGATAGCCAATAACTTGCTAGGCAAATATACTGTTGAGCGAGAGGCGATTCGGCTATCTACAAAAGGTGAGAGGAGTTTACTGTGCAAGTTGTCAAGGAGTACATCCAGCGTTGGTACGAAAGCGGGCTAGATCCCGACATCTACATTTGTCATAAGAAGCAAGGCAATGTCGTCGAGATTGAAGAGGAAGCGACTGGCAAACGCCGAACGGTTCTTACTTTCTGTACCAATGATGTGCTGGGATTAAACCAGGAAGAGGCTGTAAAACAGGCAGCGATCGACGCGATTTTGCAATACGGCACGTCCAATAGCTCGGTCTCGGCGCTGAGTGGTCGCATTGATTTGCACCGACAGTTAGAGCAAGAAATTTCGGCATTTAAAGACCTGCCACACACACAGCTCTTCTTAAATGCGTGGATGGCAATGCAGGCACTGATTGATGCCTTTTGCCACCTGGCGATTCCGGTGCCCAATTTTCAGCACTCTCGCGAAACGCTGATTTTGACCGATGTGCTCAATCATGGTTGCATTGTGTCAGCTCTGGCACACTCGGGCACGCGCTCTGGCAAACTCTTTGGTCACAATCCGCGAGTCCGTGTCCGTGCTTATCGTCATTGCGATACGGAAGATCTTGCTCGCAGGCTACAGCGCTATGCTCGCCCAGATGATCGCATTATGGTTATTTCTGATGCGGTCTTCTCAATGGATGGTGACATTGCTCCCTTACCAGGAATGCTTGATGTCATGAGCCACTACGAAGGTAGTGTGCTCGTGATGGATGAGGCACACGCTAGCGGCTCGATCGGTCCGACTGGTCGAGGTATTTACGAGCACTTCGGGCTGCGACCACAGCAGGCAATTGAACGGGGCGTTGTACCGCTGATTATGACAACGTTTTCTAAGTTTGCTGCGTCAGCCGGAGCCGCTATCAGTAGCCATGTAGCAGAACTCAAGCCCTTGTTAGATGTGTCGCCAACGTCGATCGGTACCATTTCTCTACCACCACCGACGACCGCTGCTGCGCTGGAGAGCATTCGTATCGTTCGGCGCGAACCGGAGCGCGTAAAGCAGCTTCAGGAAAACAATCGCTACTTGCGATCGCGCCTTGCAGCGAACGACTTTATGGCGATCGGTGAAACCAATGTCGTTCCTGTGATTTTGCCAGCCGAAATTAACCCCAAGATGTACGCTAGAGAACTGATGGCGTACGGCATTTGGGTTTCGCCGATTTGGTTCATCGCTAAGCCACGCATCCGTGTCACGGTTAACGCGCTCCATACCAAAGAGGAAATGGATCGTCTGGTTGCAACAATGGTGAAAGTGCGCGATTTAGTCTATGAACCAACGATTAGCGCTTGAGAAAGGTTGGAAGTTGTTGGTTGTTAGTTGCTAGAGCGAGAAGGACGTACTGCTGAGCAGACATAAGCTAATCTATCGGCTAAAAACTAACAACTAGCAACCGATTAACTCATAAGGTTGACCCAAGAAAAGTTAGCCTGCCCAAAGTGAATGCTAAAAGCAACCATCAGATTCTCTAGACATTCAACCAACCATTGTGTCTCGCCTCTAACTTTCGTCTCGTAATGCTTGAGCACGATCGCAAAGCGTTTGGCTAAATACGACTTCATGGCATCCTTTGCTTCTCGGCAAAGCAGCATGATTTTTAGCAGTAGACCGATCGTAAACGTTGCACCTAAGTTAGTTGTTAGGTCAACGAAAACGCCGTGATTGTTTGGCTGCTGCTTCGGGTTCGCAATTAAGCAATCGATCAACTGTCCACAGGTTTGCACGAGCAAGCCACTGTGCGGTCTGAGCGTATCGTTTTGCGGTAGCGTTGCGTCTAATTGATCGGCTAACCAACGGTTGAAATGGTGTTTACCATAATCTGGACAATTAGAATGGTCGATCGAAGCCGTCAAATAATCATACATCTGTCGTTTTACCGCTCGGTATGACGATGCCTGACGACTGGAACCAACAAATTGCTGAGCCAGTTCCTGATACGTCTTCGGTCCTTCTGCCTTCCCGGCAAATTTACGAATCGACGTTTCTAACTGCTGGTTACTCAGCAGAGTAGGATTGGTGATAGCAGGTGCTGTGTTCTGATGAGTAGACTGCGATCGACGCAACAATTGCATCGTGTATCGATGTAAGTCGTGATCAAATTGTTGCTCTTTCTTCGCTTGCAGTTGGCTCATTACTTGATGCCCTAAATCGCTACTATCCCAGCTCATTAGACAATGAGGGTAAAGGTAAGGATAGCGAGGCACTAAGCTTTTAATGGGTTGACTTTTGTCGTCTTCAACGGGAGGGGTTTCTTCTGCGGCTGCAACTCGATGCTTCAACGCTGTGTACTGCTCGCTGTGATTGAAGAGCTTCACTAATTCGCGTAAGCGCTGCGTTGCTTCAAAACTAGCAGATGTTGATGGCGCTGCTCGAAATAGCTCTACTAGCTCAAAGGCAGTTTCTTCACGCCCGATGTATGACCACCAGTAATTCATTAAAATGTAGCAACAGCGGTTAAGAATGAGATTGAATTCTTGCCCTGCCCATTTTGAAAGCACGATACGGTTGAGCGAAACCAAAATTTCAGGCTCAGGGTAATCTTTGCCTTCAATAAACAAGTAGTGAAGACGATCGAGCAATTGATGGGGGTGTTCTACTTTTCGCAGTCTGAGTAAATGGGTATAGAGAAGTTCTTTATCGCTTTGGAAATTTTGGTAGGAGTAGCCTGACATTAGAAAAGCCTTCCTTAGGGAGCACCCGTATGTAGAGTTTCAAACGAACCGATCGCAAGCGCTTGAGCAACAAAGATGTATACCTGACGCTGACAGGAACCTGACAGCCAGGTGGGGAAAACCGAACGATTGCTGGAATGTCTGTGATTGTACGGTAAGTCTATTCTACCAGGAACGATAATCAGGACACTTGATCAACTGACCACTGTCTTCAAGGCGCAATGCTCTGTATTACATCCGCCAAAAGCATGAAACTGCAACGATCGCCAGCAGTTACTTCAGTCCTCGATGCATCACATATTCGGTCATCAGTGTTTGTAGAGAATAGCCAGCGGCGCTCCCTTCAATCAGCGATCGACGGAACAGTGATTGCAAAACCTCCTGAACTTCTACAGTAGAGATCGGGTGCGTTACGAATTGGAGGATTTCGGTAATTGTCAGCGGTTCATGACGAGTGACCAAACACTCTACAATGTCGCGCTCTAAATCTGACAAACGATTAAATTGACGATCGAGCAGCGATCGAATGTCTTCAAACAATGCCGATCCTTGCTGCAACTGTTCCAAAAAGTGTTTGACATCGCCATCAAACACTTCACGGACATTGGTTGCGATCGCATTTAAAGCCGACGGATTGCCTTCGTAGCGCTGAATAATCAAACGCCAATCGCTATCGGCACAGGAGAAAGCCCCTTTAGCCGTCAAAAATTCTCGTGCCGCCAGTTCTCCTAACCCATCCAGCTTTAAGGCAAAGACACGCTGACTACCTTCCATATTGGCAACGTCTTTCGGTTTTTCCGCACTGGTGAACACAAAGCAACTCTGGTGCCCAGTTTGACCAATCGCCTTCAGCAGTTCGCCATAGTTTTCATAGCCGTCCCGATAAGACCCATTGTGCACCCCCCCTCTTAGCACTGATTCCAAGCCATCCAAAACAATCAAGCAGGGGCGGTTTCGCAGGTAATAAAGCAAACGGGCTAGATCCGTGCTGCTATCTTCGCCATCAGAGAGAAAGTGGCAAAGTTCAGCAGTCAGCGCTTGTAGAGAGGGTGAGCGCTCTAACGATCGCCAAATAAAGTAATCAAATTGGTCTCTCACCTCATGCACCAATTTTGCTGCCAGCGTTGTTTTACCAATGCCAGGTGACCCAAACAAAACAAGTAAGCGGCAACCATTGATCCTGACACGCTCTTCTAGCTGCTGAAGTTCTTTAATGCGCCCAAACACTGACGACACTGCTGGAATATCGCCCCAATCTTCTCGTTGCGGTTTACGCTCATCCCAGAATGGATTGGGTTCTGGTTCAGCCCGCAAGCCTGGTTCGGCTGGCGATTGCTCAGAAAGTACAGCTCTGCCGTTGGGTTCCAGGTGCGATCGCCGTTCTCTCATTCGCTCGATCGGTCCTTGCAGATTCCGTTTGCTGACTCGATCGCCCACAACGTCCGAAAGGAGTCGCCATAGTTCTGGTCCAACGTTTTGAATCAAGTGCTGATACGTACAGCGACTCGAACATTCCTGGTAGATCTTCTTAGAACTTTTGCCCTCCCATGCTCCCCTGAACATGACTCTTTGGAGATCATTGAGCCGTTTTTCCCGTTCTAAAAGTAGCTGCTCAACAAACTTGAGTGCTTCGTCAGCGTTCATGCCAAACCTAAAGTAGATGCCTGTGCTCTAGTGTAAGGCTGAACTATCCTGAACTATCCTGAACTTTACCCAATTTCAGGTATTTTCTTTCGTGAAAAAGTCTTGAGTTGCCTGAATTGGCAACCCCTTAGTCTTTTGTCATTCTGGATTCAAGGCAATTCAGGAGAACGTTGATGTCGAAACTAGCTAATCTTTTCCACACTGCTGCGTCAAGTCAACTCAACCCTGGTATTAACACAGCCATCGATCGGACTGTAAAGCCAGAAACATTAAAACCACGATTGGCGCGATCGCCCCTCATGCTACGTGTGGTCGCAACGCTTACCATGCTTTGTCTGGCAGAATCAGCCGTTGCCAAACCATTGCAACCAGGCACTTACTGGGGCGGTGGTTCCCGCTATATCACCATTATGCGGCAAGGGAGCGATCGTATGTGTTACATGGGATCGTCGCATCCCAACAAAGCGGTTGTTGCTTCCATTTTTCCAGTCCGCGAAAACCCGAAACTCTACTCAGTTTATGGCGTTGGCAGGATTGCCCTGCTTCAACAAGACGAGAAGACCTTGCTGTTTGGAGCGCTATCAGACAGGCGAACTGCACTCATGCGTGCATCAGCCTATCGCATGGAAGGCTCCAGGGCACTCACCGAAGAACTCAAACAATGCCTCAATGCCCGCAAACCGTTCTACAAGCAAATTGTCTCTTCTCGCTAAATCATTTCCATCACTTCTTCAGTCAACAATTCTGTCTAGAACACTTTCTCAAGGATGAATATATGCTTCAGGAAACTTCTCCAAAGCTAAGATTTTCCAAGCCTTTCGTCACACTTTTCAGCATTGCTACTTTTGGTTTGGGTTTTACAGCAGGATCTATACCAAGCTTTCTTCTTAAGAAAGAGCTTTCAGACGTAGAAAGGGTGCTTTGGGCAACGGTTGCTTCGTCAGCTACCATAATTGGCGCTTTATCAGGAACCCAAAGAATGGTTTCACAGGATATCGAAGACGCTGTGAGGGAGGCTTCAGAAAAAATTAAGGAAGAATCAAAGCGAGAGGCTGAGTCAGAAATTATTGGATCCTATGCGAAATTTGAGCGGGAAATTGAAAAAGTACTGGAGACGATAGAGTCGTCGAGCATTTCAGCCGATACGCGCGACAAGATCTTAGAGGAAGTTCGTCGAGGATTACTAGGCTTTCACGAGAGATATGTTGCTCTTATGAGACCTAGCCAAAAAGTTGCAAGCTTTTTAAGTGAAGAAAACAACCAGGCTTCCTTAATAAGTGATGCTATTGAAAAGGTCAAATCAAGTCACAGTCTTAGCGAAAAACACTTACCCTGTTTCACCGAAGACCTTAAAGAATGTATTCATTGGCTCCAATACTGCATCAAAGACTACAATCTTTACGAAGTAGAAACTGATAGGTATACCTCATCTGTGAAAAGTGGTATGACCGATGGAGCTAGTCTTTACACAACTGCACTAACGGTCTTTAAAGATCGAATGGAAGAAGTAGGAACTCCTGGCTACTCAGACTATGTCAGCCATCTGATTGACTACTTGATTCAAAAGATCTTTCCTCAACCCTAGCAGTCTATTTCATTTAGTAAGACAACATCTCAAGAATCAAGAGCATTTCGCTGCCGTGAATCAAGTAAGACTAGTTCTTATTGCGAGGAGGAAGCTGAGGATTGATTTTCTTGTAATTTCGCTTAGCTTCCTCCGCTCGCTTCTGAATAGTTTTCAGATCCCCCAAAGCTTTCTGGATCTCTGGAACATTTTTTAGATCATCACGACTCAGTCTACTTTCAAGTGAAGCCAGTATTCCTTCTAATTCCTCATAAAGACCTAAGAGAGGCTTCAGAGGTTCTTGTGGATCAGCCATTTAAATGCTCCATAGCTAAAAGGTGATTGATCAACTGACGATTGAATAAGCACAAAGCTTAGTCTAAATCTATCACAAGCCTTCTCGATTGAAATCATCTGAATTAACTCAACAACCAACTACTGCATCTAGGAGTGCCTAATATGCTCAATATGAGTATGAGTAATTCTCTCCGAATGAGATCGTCTTCTCAAATAGAGGTTACAGAGCACAATACGCCCAAGCGCGGTCTATGTGTTGCTTGCCACGCTAAGCGCGAAGGTGATGCTGTGGTAACTCGCACGATCGCACCTGGACAAACGGGACAAATTAAATTTCAAGGTTCCTGGTGGACAGCCCGCTGCCTTCAAGGAATCACGCTTATTCCTGGAATGATTGTACATGTGATTGGTCGCCAAACCATTACGCTGTATGTCGAACCTATGTTCTCAAAGCCTGTACAAGGAGACTAACACAATGGCGTTTGCTGTTGCAATCTTTACAAGTTTAGTCTTCCTGATCATTGTAGATTTTCTCTCTCAGATTAAGCTGCCGAAAACCCCAGAAGAAGAAATCGGTGAAGCTGTCACAAAATATCTCGCTGAAAACAGGAAGAAGCGAGAAGAGAAGAAGAAAGAAGAGAAAAAGAAAGACACATAAAAGCAAGAAGCTAAGGCTTGCAAACCAAGTAATCTTCAAAGCTAAAACTGCGACATTAGTTGCAATATGAATGCTCCATCCTGGAGCAACGGTTACGCGCGTCCATTAATCACTACTGCTACTACCATCCTATGCAAACAGTCAACTGTCCGCAAAAAATAGTGTTTTTTAACTCGCTCTCTCATGGCAATGTAGCAATACCGTCTACTCCTAAGTTGCCATCGCCAGAGGCATCAACCTCCTATCCAAATGTGTCAAGTCAGGTAACAGAATCATCGCGCTCTAACCGCATTCCTCAGATGCTATTCGGTACGATCGCGATCGTGGTTGGCATGACGGCAATTTCAGTAGTGACTTACGTGACGAGCAATTTCGTGATTGCCCAATTGGAGTCCCGACAACCATTGAATCAGCGACAAAGATTAGAGCCGAAGCAGCAGAAATTCGGTCAAAGCGAACCAACAGTTCTCAATGCTGATGTCAAGCCAGGCGTACAAGACCCTCTAGCAGACGCTCCGGCGAAAATGCACCTTGACCGTGCTGGACGATTCGCAGCGATCGGCAAATTCAAAGACGCGATCGCCTCAGCCAATAACATTCAACTCGATAGCCCTTCGTATGGCACGGCTCGACAATCGATCAACCAATGGTCTGATCAGCTACTGCAATCGGCTCAACGACTCTATGCCGTGAACAAACTAGCCGTGGCGCTTGACTATGCTAGAGCCGTTCCTGCGACTAGCGACGCGTTCCCAAACGCCCAGCAGTTGCTTCAGCAATGGGAAGAACAGCAGCAGATCGATGAGAGTAACAACCAAGAGCATTTGCAAATGGCGCAGCAAGCGTTAGAGCAAGAGGATGGCATCACTGCCGCACAAGAAGCTGGACAAATGACCAATGATCCTCGTTGGCAAGCTCAGAAAACAGCCATGATGCAAAGAGCCGAGTTATGGTCACGTGTGCAAAAAGCCAAGCAATTGATTGAACAGGGCGAACCAGAGAATGCCATTCATGAAGCAAGACGGTTGCCGATCGCACCTCCCTGGCTTGAGAAAAGAAATCGGCTGATTGAAGAAGCAAACCAACTCATCGCTGACGAAGAAGCAGACAGGAGAAGACGCGAAATCTGTCAGGATGTCACTGTTGGCTTGCTTAGCGAATGCCCTAATCCAGCGGATATTCTCGATTCCCTGAGCAACTTTCCCTCTGGTCTACGATCGTCCAAACTTCGCAGGCATTAATGAACGAAAAACTGTATAGTGCTCGATAAAAGGCTGCATGACCATTAAATTGAGCGTAGAGAGCAGACAATAATCGATGAATCCCTCTGGTAATGTAAACTTGTCATCGTCGTCAGGCAATCCGGCTGCGATCGTCGTTCAGATCATTCCTGTGACCACAGCGGCTGAACAGGAATGGTTTCTCGATGTTCCAGCGGTTGTCTATGCTAATGATCCAAACTGGGTGCCGCCTTTACGTAGCAGCATTGCCAAACAGCTTGCATCAACGAATCCATTTTTTCAGTATGGGCGGTTGCAACAGTTTATTGCAGTGAGGGGTGAGGAGGCAGAAGGCAGAAGGCAGCAAGGCAACCCCTCACCCCTCTCTCCTCACCCCTCACTTCTAGGACGGATTGTTGCGGCAGTGAACGATCGCCTCATCGATCGCGAAGGGCAGAAGGTAGGGCTATTTGGCTACTTTGAATGTGTGCCCGATTTTACGGTAGCAAAAGCGTTGCTGGATGCAGCATGTGATTGGTTGCGATCGCAGGGCATGACGACTGTGCGAGGACCGATCGACCTATTCACCAATAATAGATGCGCCTTCCTGGTTGACGGTTTCGACACACCACCCATGATTATGACTCCTTACAATCCGCCTTACTACCCGCAGTTTGTGGAGCAAGACGGCTGGCAAAAAGCGAAAGATTCTTACGCTTACAATTTTCCGTTAAACAAACCGCTCTCACCTGAATTTGAGAAGGGTTATAGAATTGCGCTGAAATCAGGTGTAACCTTTCGTCCGCTTAGAACAAAAGGAGAGGGATTTAGGCAAGATTGCGCTAGTCTTCATCGCCTTTTCAGTACCCTGTTCGCCAATAATTGGAGCGCAACACCTCATACAGAAGCAGAATTTTTAGAAGAAGCGCGTGATCTGCAAAGCTTAGTTGACCCAGATGTTTTTCCTGTTGCTGAATACAACGGTGAAATGATTGGCTTTTGGATGGGTCTGCCAGACTACAACATTGCGCTCAAGCATGTCAACGGTAAGCTTGATTGGCTTGGTATCCTCAAGTTTCTTTGGTATCGCCGTCAAATTGATCAAGGAAGAGTAATCGTTATATGTTCTCTCCCAGAATATCGCCGTAAAATGGTGCCTCTAGGACTAATTTATTTGGGTTTGCAGGGCGGCATTAAGAAGGGAAAACCTTATAAGCGGGCTGAACTAGGGCATGTTTACGAAGACAATTTTCCCTCTCGTAAACTTATCGAAGCTTCTGGCGGCACGATTTACAAAACCTACCGCATTTACGAGAAAAGCTTGAGCTAAGAAACTTGCTAATGATCCTCTAAGCGGCTATAAATGGGCTTTGGGATGGAGTATTGTAAATAGAATAACGATGAGCGCTATGACTCAGTCGAATGATTTACCAACTCGACTCGATCGCATTGAAGCTATCCTGGAACAATTAGTCGATCGCGCCAACGAAAATACGCAGCAATTAGCAACGACAATGCAGGCAATTGATCGATTGGCAAATGTGAAAATCGAAACGCTTCAGGCGATCGCGGCTTCACAACGCGACATCTCAGAAATGCAGTCAGAATTCAGAGGACTGCAAACCGAAAATTGCCGCATTCTCGACGTTTTACAAAATCGGAATAATGGCACTTAAGAGAAGCATTGTTCATTCAATTCACCGATCTTAACCACATGAAAGCATTCGTGACTGGGGCAAATGGATTTTCGGCATCGCATTTGATTCAAGCGTTGGAGCAGCGTGGCGATTCTATTGTGGGATTAGTGCGGAAATCCAGCAATCTTTCACGACTGAATGGATGCAATGTGGAGTTGGTCTATGGGGATTTGTGCGATGTTGATGTTTTGAAAACAGCTCTGACGGGTGTGGACATAGTTTTTCATGTGGCTGCTTATGTCGAACTGGGTATTGTCGATGCAGCAGAGATGGAGCGAGTCAATGTGGAAGGCACTCGTGCAGTGCTGGCGGCAGCTCAGGCAGCAGGCGTTTCCAAGATGGTGTATTGCAGCACGATCGGCATTTTTGGCGATACACAAGGACAAGTCATTGACGAAACCTTTGAACGCACGCAAGAAGATTTTTCGTCGGCATACGATCGCACCAAGTACGAGGCGCAACAACTGGTCGATCGGGCGGCTGCGGAAGGTTTTCATGTCGTCAGCGTCTTACCATCTGGCATTTTTGGTGCCGATGACCCGCATTTTGGTCCCGTAATGAAACAGTTTCTCAACGGTGGCTTGAAACTTTGGGCAGGCGGCGATCGCGTGACTGGCATCGTGCATGTAGACGATCTGGCAGCAGCAATGCTTTTAGCTGCTGCAAAGGGTCAGCGAGGAGAACGCTACATCATCTCGGCTGGTGATATGACGACCCGCGAAATGTTTGCGCTGTTAAGTAAAGAGTCTGGCGTTCCTGCTCCAGCCGAGACCCCGGAAGCGATCGTGCGACTGGTGGGCAATCTACTCGATCCGATCGGTCGTCTTTTCTCCTGGCAACCGCCCTTAAGCCGAGAGCGCGTCCATTACGTCTACGATCGCTGTGTCCGTGTAGATGGCAGCAAAGCCCGACGAGAGTTAGGTTGGGAGCCGCGATCGGTTGAAGAAACGATTCGGGCATTGGTGAGAGGGAAAGAATAAGGAATAGCAAGAACGAAGTTTGAGATTTGAGTAGCGCCTTGCCCTCTTGCTCATTGTTGTGCTTGCTCCGCATCATATCTGGCAATATGTCTGGCGATCGCTGCCTCATGACGTGGTTTTTGTTCAGGGACGGTTGCTGACTGCACCATACGCGCTCGGCTTGGAGAGCGATCGTCCACTGCCACCCCGATAAACGGTGATTAACTCGGCGCAAATGCTGACGGCAATTTCAGCGGGCGTGAGGGCACCGAGATCCAGACCGATCGGCGCATACACCGCTTCTAGCTGGGAAACCACCAAGGATGAATCCATCCCTGGAATGCCTTCTTCTCGCAGCGCTTGCAGCACGGTTTTGACTCGCTTTGCGCTGCCGATCATGCCGATGTAGCGAGGCGATCGCGGCAACAGCGCTCTCAATGCCGCCAAGTCATGCTGATAGCTGCGTGTCACCAGCGCAACACAAAGCTGCGGTCGATCATTCAATGCTGCAACGGCTGTATCAATCGGCTGCGCTAGAACAGTCGCATTGGGGAACCGCTGAACGTTAGCAAACTCTGGGCGATCGTCCTGCACGACGATATGGAAATCAAGCAGATATGCCATTTGCGCCAGAGGGATTGCGACATGACCTGCGCCGATGATGAGGAGGGTGGGGGGTGGGAGAAGGGGGAGGGTGAAGGAGGGGGTAGGGGGTGTGGGGTGTGGGGTGTGGGGTGTGAGCAGGTAGGGCGATCGATCGGCAGTGAAGGGGAGCACTAGAGAGCCGGATTGTCCAGTTTGCAGGAGGGCGATGATGTCGTGGGTGAGGGCGATTGCGGGTTCACCTTGCCATCGTTCTAGCCAAACCTGCATCATGCCGCCGCAAATGCCTTGCTTAAGCTGCTCTGGATTGCCTGAAAGGTCGATCGTGACTGCTTGCTTTTCACCTGTGACGCATACGTGTCTGGCTTGGTCAATCACGCTGGCTTCACCTGCCCCACCGCCGATCGTGCCAATAATCTCGCCATCCGCACAAACAATCATCATCGCGCCCACTTCTCTAGGCACCGATCCTTTGACCTCGACGACCGTTGCCAGCACAACCGAACCGTCCTGAAGCGCTATCGCAAGCTGTTGGTAGAAGTGGAGCATGGGCTATTTGAACGTGAGCGATCGTCCGTATTGTAGGAGAGGAACGATCGGGTTTCAGTATCCGTTGTGTGCAGCAGCAGGAAAGACCGCTAACGCTCAACCATGACTCATCAGCAGGACATACCAGGAATATCAGGTTATCCTTCTAAATTCATGAGGCTCATAGCTACACCTCTTTTGATGTCGTTAGAGCCTGTACATCTGGCTGGGATGGTGGCTGCTGAATCAATCTCATCAAGAGACGCAACCCTTCATTGACTGCACCAGCATCTGGAAACATGGCTGCGACATCAGGCTCTAGCTGAACCATAAGGGCGGTTTGCTTGCGTCCTTGACCACGGGCAACAACCGGAAGTTGAGTAAAGTCGTATTCAGGACGTAAATCGTCATCCATTTCAGAGATCTGACTCATAGGCTTTACGTTCCTTACGGGTAACTGGACGGGCATTAATGAGGCGTGTAATGCCTGCACGGTCAGTGTAAGCAACTACTAGCAATCGCCCTTTGGCTGATTCTCCCATGATAATGAAACGGCGCTTTTGCAGGGAGTGTACCTGATCGGCAAAGGTTAAAAATAGTGGATCATCAAAGACAGAAGTAGCTTCATCGAAAGAAACACCATGCTTGCTCAGGTTGCTTCTAGCTTTTTCTTTGTCCCAATCAAACAACATAGATTTGATAAACTACACGATCGCTTCACGCCCTTGATGAGGTTTACTAGAGAACGTTTCATCCTGATAAAGTACCGTTTCTGAAATCGGGGTCATCCCTTGATTTAGCCAAACAAGGGATGCCTTCGTTACAATCCCATTTTGAAGCGAGACCAGCGAGAAATTGCGGTGACAATCGGTGTCCGTCTTCACGATGCGGGGGACGTTGGCAGCGTTAAGGTAAATGGTGCCATCCCGATCGACGATCGAGACGCGCTGGTGCTGTTTGGTGTGGCGCAACTGATGGTGCATGTGCCCAAAGGTGACTAAGGGAATCGTTTTGCCTAACTTACGGGTTGCCTCGATCGCCTCCGCAAAATCTGGATCGCCATGATCGCCACCCGGAGGACTCCAATCTCTGCCACAGATATCTTCGGCGCGATCGCCCAACCCTTTAGGACCGCAGTGCCCCAGAAAAATCACGGTGTCGCAAGCACTACTACTGGCGGCTTCTACAATTCGTTCGGTGGATTCGGCAAAGCTGGTGATGCCGTAGCGCGATCGATAAAAACTATCCGTATTCTTCCATTCTGACCCGCCCCAGCTAAAGGGACGCGCCCCCACAACCGTTAGATTGAAGGCTGGGAAATCGAGTTTGCCGTAGCCAACGTGCGCCTCTCCCAGTAAATCCAACTGTTGCTGTACCCGGTCTTCCTGCGTGCGATCGTAGGGACATTTCTTAATGCCCCATTCTGTCGCGCTGTACCAGGCATCGTGATTGCCCAAAATCGCTGCTTTGGGAATATCTAGTGCCGCGATCGATCGCACAACGTTAACCGATTCGTTGCCAAAATCGCCGACCAGTAGCACCAGATCCACCCCTAAATGCTTGAGCGCGATCGCATCATCGGCATCCCAGCGATCGTGGACATCGCCAATCACGGCAATCGTTATCGTTGTTAGGGGTGCGATCGTTGGTGTTTTTTGCGTTGGTAGTTGTTGTACCTGTGAGGTTTGATCGTGTGGCGGCTCAGTCATGCGTATCCCCTTTCCTGTCTTCTCCAGCATAATGAGGTTTTGAGATGCCTGGGTTGAGCAACCGTAATCCTTAGAAACATTTCTTACACATGCCATAACGTCTCTAAGTTAACAATCAAGTCATGCCACACCTGACACAGTAATAAAAGAAGCGTTGCTAGATAAAGAGATGATGCTTGCCAGATCCCCGACTTCTGAATCCGATTCAGCCAATCCAATCAGGATTGCCCAAAGAAGTCGGGGATCTATATCGCTTTTTCATACTCTTAATCAGCAAGACTGTGAAAGTAGAGACAATTTTAGTTAACGCAACGAAAGAACGCCCATGTCAGATGTGACTTTAACGTTGACCATTAATGGTGACGCTGTCCGCCTTAAAGACGTGTCTCCTACCATGACGCTGCTGGAATATCTACGTAACAGCAGTCGCGTGGGGACGAAAGAGGGCTGCGCGGATGGCGACTGTGGGGCATGTACCGTGGCGATCGTCGCTGAAGGTGCCGATGGCAAACCCCACTATCAGGCGATGAATAGCTGCTTGATTCCCCTGGCATCCGTAGCGGGACGGGCGATCATCACGGTGGAAGGGGTCGCAAACGGGGCACTGCATCCCGTACAGGCGGCAATGGTCGAAACGCTGGGTTCCCAATGCGGCTACTGTACGCCGGGGTTTATCATGAGTCTGTTTACGGCATATTACGATCGCGCCGTGGACGCTTTCTCTGTGGAAGGCAATCTGTGTCGCTGTACGGGCTATCTCTCCATTCGTCGCGCGGCTGCGTTGGTGAATGATGCCCTGCCCGACTTACTGGATGATAGCTTTGCAACACAATTGACCCAAGCCGCGATCGATGCTACCCCACTGAATTACAGCGACAACGAGCAACAGTTTTACCGTCCCACTCAGCTAAGTGAGGTTCTGACCTTGCTCCAGCAGCATCCAAACGCCACGCTGGTCGCAGGTGCCACCGACTTAGGGCTGGAACTCACCCATCGTCGCCAACACTTTCCGGTGATGGTGTCGCTTGAAGCGGTGGCAGAACTCAAGCGCGTGGAGCAAACCCCAGAGGCAGTGACGATCGGCGCAGCCGTGCCTCTGAGCCACATCGAAACCAATCTACACGGCATCTTTCCCAGCCTGGATGAAATGCTGCATTGGTTCGCGGCACGACAAATCCGCAATCGAGCGACGCTGGGCGGCAATTTGGGCACCGCGTCCCCGATCGGCGACCTGCCCCCCGTTCTCCTGTCACTGGATGCGGAGATTACGATCGCCAGCGCCACCGAAACCCGCACCGTCCTGTTAGCAAAATTCTTCAAAGGCTACCGTCAGACCGATCTCAAACCGGAAGAGGTGATTGTGTCAGTAACGATACCAAGGGCGATCGCGTCCGGTGCCGTGCGTCGTCTCAGCCAGTCATACAAAATTGGCAAACGGGGCACGGATGACATCAGCATCGTTGCAGCCGCGTTTACGATCGATCTGGATGCCAGCGATCGCATTGTGCATGCCCGCCTTGCCTATGGGGGCGTAGCGGCAACTCCAGTACGGGCGATCGCGGTTGAAGCCATGCTCATCGGGCAACCCTGGACGCTGGAAACCATCCAGCAAATCAAACCGACTCTCAGATCAGCCTTCACACCCCTAACCGATCTGCGAGGCAGCGCCGACTATCGCAAACTGTTAATTGCCAATCTCTTTGAAAAGTTTTTTGTGGAATGCCAGTCGTTCAGTTGCCTCAAATAAGTATGTCTAAACTAATACTTCAAGTCCGAACAAACGATAACCTGCTAGATTTGCTTGCCAAATCTGAATCTCCAGTTTGGGTTATCTCGGATGATAAAGTTCAGCAAATTACACCTATCCAGGTTGTAAATTTTGCAGGTATACAAATGATTGAGGGTGTCTTTGATCGAAACTCAAGTTATCGAAAAGATGGCAGACTCATTGTAAAATTTTTGGACGGACACATCATAAATTGCAGCATTCAATTTGATGGGCAGAATCCCGTTCGCTACATTCAAGAAAATTAGACAAGAAACTTAGTGATCAATCTCAACTCAGGTTTTTTAAGATGGATATTACAGCAACGCTCAACGAAATTGCCTCTCTCAGTATTGAGGATAGACTTTTTCTGGTACAAGCAATTTGGGATAGTATTGCCGCTGAGCAAGCTTATCCTGAGCTAACAGAAGCACAGGAGAGAGAGCTTGATGCCCGGATCAAAGACTTTGAAATGAATCCAGACAATAGTCTGTCCTGGGAAGAAGTCAAAGCATCGATTAAGAGACGGCAATGAACGATGTCTTAGTCTTTCGTCCACAGGTTCGGAATGAGCTTAACGAGGCATACGATTGGTACGAAAGCCAACAACCAGGGCTTGGAGATGAGTTTCTAGACTGTATTGATGAGGTCACTAACCGCATTTGTTTGATGCCAGAATCGTATGCAATTGTGTACCGAGATGTGCGGCGGGCAGTCGTAAAGCGCTTTCCGTATGCTGTGTACTATCGGATTGTATCTAGCCGAGTCATTGTAACCGCAATTTTTCATGGTAGGCGCGATCCGAAAGCATGGCAGTCACGAGTTTAAAGACGGATTTTACAGCAGGTTTAACAAGTAGAGGTGACGAAATGAACGTAGTGGGCAAACCCTCGAAGCATGAAAGCGCTGTTTACCACGTCAGCGGGAAAGCGGTCTATACCGACGATCAGCGTCAGCCTGCGGGGATGCTGTCGGTGTATCCTGTGGTTGCTCCCTACGCCCACGCCAGAATTACGGGGATTGATGTCTCCGGTGCTGCAACGGTGGAAGGAGTCGTCACCGTACTGACTGCCGACGATGTTCCCGGCAAAAACGATACGGGCGTGATCGTGCGGGATGAGGAGTTGTTTCCCACAGAAGCGGTGAGCTACTACGGACAGGCGATCGTGTGGGTGGTGGGCGAAACGGACGATGCGGCTCGATTGGGAGCTGAAAAAGTTGTCGTGACCTATGAACCGTTGGAACCAGTCTTAAGTATTAAAGCCGCGATCGCCGCCGAGAGCTTCCACAACCAGCCACAGGTGATGCGGCAGGGGGATGTGACTGCCGCATTGAATGCAGCCGATCGCTCTCTCGATGGCGAAATCGAGATGAACGGGCAGGATCACTTTTATCTGGAAACCCAGGCAAGTTGGGTGATACCCGATGGCGAAGGACATTATCAGGTTTATGCCTCAACCCAGCATCCCGCCGAAACGCAGGTCATCGTGGCACGGGTACTGGGCATTAACAGCAATCAGGTGACGGTGACATGTTTACGGATGGGCGGCGGCTTTGGCGGCAAGGAATCCCAAGCGAACCCCTACGCGTCGGTTGCTGCGATCGCGGCTCACAAAACAGGTCGTCCCGTGCGCGTGAAGCTCAAGCGCAGCCACGATATGACGCTCACAGGCAAACGCCACGGCTTTCTTGGTCAATACAAGGTCGGCTTTACAAACGAAGGGATGCTGACGGCGCTGGATGTCTCCCTCTATGCCGATGGCGGTTGGAGTCTGGATCTGTCGCCCCCGGTGCTGCTCCGCGCCATGCTCCATGTGGATAACGCCTACTACATTCCCCATCTCAAAGTAACGGGACTCATTGCGAACACCAATCGGGTGTCGAATACAGCGTTCCGAGGGTTTGGCGGACCTCAAGGCATGATTGTGATCGAAGAAGTGATCGATCGCGTTGCCCGTGCTCTCAACCTGCCGCCTAATGTGGTGCGCGAACGCAACTTTTATCATGGGACTGGCGACACCAACACCACTCATTATGGGCAGGAAATTTACGACAATCGCCTCGATCGCGTCTGGCAAGAGGCAAAGACCAACGCCAAGTTTGCAGCGCGGCAAGGGGCGATCGCCGACTTCAATCGCACCCATCCCCATACCAAACGCGGCTTAGCCATCACGCCCGTCAAATTCGGCATCTCGTTCAACAAAACCCACTACAACCAAGCAGGCGCGCTCCTGCTCATTTACACCGATGGCAGCATTCAGCTTAACCACGGCGGCACTGAGATGGGGCAGGGACTCCACACCAAAATGCTGCAAGTGGCAGCCAGCGCTTTGGGCGTGAGTGTGGATAGGTTTCGCCTGATGCCCACCAGCACCGACAAAGTGCCCAACACTTCCGCCACAGCAGCCTCCAGCGGGTCAGACCTCAACGGGCAGGCGGTAAAAGATGCGTGTGAAACCATCAAAGCGCGTCTGTCTCCTGTCGCCGCAAGAATGATGAACCTGGACGCAGCCGAAGATCTGGTGTTTGAAGACGATTGGATTTTCTGCCAAACCTATCCCAAAGTCCGCATTGCCTTCCTTGATGTGGTGAGGCAGGCGTATGACGATCGCGTCAGCCTCTCTGCCACGGGCTATTACCGCACACCGCACATCTATTGGGATGAGGTAACAAGCAAAGGTAGACCGTTTTACTACTTTGCCTACGGTGCCGCCGTGAGCGAAGTCGAGGTCGATGGCTTCACGGGCACCTTCAAACTCCGGCAGGTGGATATCGTGCATGACGTGGGCGAGTCGTTGAATCCCCTGGTCGATCGTGGGCAAATAGAAGGCGCATTTGTGCAGGGCATGGGCTGGCTGACGATGGAAGAACTGGTCTGGGATGAACAGGGACGGCTCCGCAGCGATGCGCCCAGCACCTACAAAATTCCCACCATCAGCGAAATCCCCGCACACTTCAGCGTTCATCTCCTAGAACGGGCAGCGCAGGACGGCGTGATCTACGGCAGTAAAGCGGTGGGTGAACCGCCCTTGATGCTGGCAATGTCGGTACGGGAAGCGATCCGAGAGGCGGTGGCAGCGTTTGGCTCAGCCGATGCTGTAAACCTTGCGGCTCCAGCAACCCCAGAGGCGACGTTGTGGGCGATCGAACAGGTGCGATCGCTCTCCACCCAATCAGCTACTATCCCCGATCCACAGCTTTCAACCATCTAGTCAGGGTGAGGAATAACCATGCGATATCAAGACATCATTACGATCGAACCTGGAAAGCGAGGCGGCAAACCCTGCATTCGCGGAATGCGAATCACAGTCTACGATGTGTTGTCTTATCTGGCTTCAGGCATGACGTATGAGGAAGTTCTAGATGACTTTCCGTATCTAACTCAAGAGGATATCTTGGCTTGTCTGAGCTATGCAGCAGAGCGGGAACAACAAACGCTGACAATTCAAGCATGAAATTGTTGTTTGATCAGAATCTATCGCCTCGGTTGGTCAATCGCCTCTCGGATCTTTATCCTGCCTCTCAACACGTTTTCTTCATTGGTTTAGATCAGGCAGGCGATCATACATTATGGGAGTACGCCAATCAGAATGATTTCACTGTCGTAACCAGAGATTCAGATTTTAGTGAGTTGAATATTCTACGAGGGTTTCCGCCAAAGGTTATTTGGATTCGACGTGGTAACTGCTCAACCAATCAGATTGAAGAGATGTTGCGATCGCACAACAAAAACATTAAGCAATTTCACGAAGATCCTAACCTTGGGGTATTAGCTCTGTATTGAGTAAAGGAAAAATCGAATCCTTTTGATGAATTTAACCAACGGCAATTACCACATATGTGTTAAACCTTGACAAACAATTTCTAGTGGAATAATACTACGCGGTTTGGATTTGAATTTCTCTGGATTAGCTGCAATTATTTCTTGAAGTCTTCCTACATCTCTAGTATCTTTCAATAAAACTCCATAAGGATTGTCTGGAAGGGTAAAATCTCCCTGAGATCTCCACTCACGCTCATGCAACCAAATAATCCATCCATTTTGATTCACTTCAAAACGTACAACGCGCTACAACTCTTCCTTTGGAATACATAGCTGTTTTTCCTCATCAGGTGAAAGATAAAGTACAGGACGGCAGCCTCGACTATAAGCATATTTCTTAGTAATGAAAATACCATATGGTTCATATCGAGGTTCATCCGATCGGTGTTGTCCTTATTCAAAACATACTTCAATGAAACAAAGGGTATGTCCATAAAACAAGTAGCTGAATTTTTCCCTTTGATGTATCCTTTTCTCTGACTTCCCCAAATCTCTCCAGTTTCGAGCATACTGACAAGGTTATCAAATGCTGAATATTTTCTCTTGCCCTCGTTGGTACTTTTAGTTAAGTGAATTAAGTATGGAGTCAGGTCAGGTCTGTCATAAAACGGTAAATCTTTAAACTCAGGATACATAGTGAGAATGGTGCATTGGACATTACCAGTCGTTCAATTGATGGCAATGCCACATTCTAGCTCCACTTATCCGTTCGCGTAGGAAAATTCGTGTCCAGAAGATCCATCGGCAGATCCAGACGAGAATGGCATATCAGCAGAGGAACAAAGGCTTACGCGATCGCAGTGGCAATGGAAGTGGATGCCGCCTAATCGCGGACGAACAGTTTTGCGATCGCCCTTATCTCCACTGCTATGAATCAGGCTTGGACTCTGGAGCACCTCACTGCACATGCAAATGAGCTTGGCGTTCCCTTAGATCAACCCTACCTCAAGCAGTTCATCTAGAAGGCTTGCCGTCACTAACATAACCTGTTGAGTTGATCGCCATACGTAACCGCAGCGATCGACTCAACAGCAAAGTCTGCTGTTCTAGTTAAAGTCGATCGATCGCGTTGAGCAATGACTCTATGCTGGCGTTGTGGTCTAAGAACGAGAACAGGTGTTTGTAACGCAACTGCCCTACTTTGTTCAGTACAAACTGTGCGGGGAGCGGTGCACCAAGTGCCTGTCCTGTCTGATAAGCACGAAAGCTTTTGCAGCTTGGGTCACTCAAAAGAGGCATTTTCAACCCCAAATCTTGCACAACGGTTTTGCTTTGTCGTGGGTCGGTGCTGGTAATCATCAACAGTTCGACATCCCGATCGAGAAACGCTTCATACTGCTCATTCAGTGCCTTGATGTGTGGAAAGCAAAATGGGCAGTACTGCTTTTCAGTAAAGATGCGTGTAAACGCTAAGACAACGGGTCTACGACGGCGAAAGTCTGTCAGCGTGACCGATCGTCCATTAGTCACATCTGGCAACTCAACGTTAGGGGTGATCATGCCCTTTGCTAACGAGTTTGTAGCGGGAACAGGCAGGAAGTTATTGAAAAAACGCTGATTAAGCAGTCCGTTAAAATCCGTAGACGTAAACATTGAGAAGGAATGATGGTACTTTCAGCTTGATTCTAAAGGAAAAGGTTGCAGCGGTGTGTCTACTGTAAGACAAGCACTCGGCGAGGCTCAACCGTAAATTGCATCACTTGCGATCGCGGTTATCAGGCTCACTTATTTGTTACGCTTCGTAACACGATCGTTTATCAGTATGGTGATGCTTCTGCTCCAAGTTCAACATTTGTATAAAGCCTACCGGACTCAGGGCAAAATCACTCATGCCGTTCAGGATGTTTCCCTAGAGATTGGTGCTCAGCAAGTACTCGCGTTTTTGGGTCCCAACGGTGCTGGCAAGACGACCACCATCAAAATGATTGCAGGATTAGTGTTGCCCGATCGGGGTGCTGTTAGTATTGCCGGACGCGATCCGCACCACGATTCGCAGGCGCTGCGATCGGTGGGAGCAGTTCTAGAAGGCAGTCGCAATCTTTACTGGCGGCTCACTCCAGCCGAGAATCTGGAGTATTTCGGGGTGCTGCGGGGTTTATCACGACGTGTGGCACGGCAGCGATCGCGGGTGCTACTCGATCGTTTTGAGTTGAGCCATAAGACTACAACCAACGTACAGAAACTCTCGCGCGGAATGCAGCAAAAGGTGGCGATCGCGGTGGCATTAATCCACGAGCCGCCGCTACTCCTCTTAGATGAACCGACTCTGGGCTTAGATGTAGAAGCGACGCAAACCGTAAAGCGTCTCGTACGCGAGATTGCCAGCGAAGGGCGAGCCGTTCTTCTAACGACGCACCAGCTTGACATCGCCGAAGAACTGTCTGATCGCGTTGCGATTATCAATCAGGGAAAAATTGTGGCTGAGCAGTCAACCCAAGCGTTGCTCCAGCAGTTTTCGAGTGCTGTTTATCGGGTGGAAATGTCGGCGCTGCCTGACGATCGTGTCGCCAGGTTGCTTGATCTGGGCGCACTGGTAGAAGGCACGACCATTCACATTCCTGACCCAACCTTGCTCTACCCTGTTCTGGACATTTTGAAACCGCTGCCGATCGTGCGACTCGAAACCGAGCGGGCAACGCTTACAGATGTGTTCTTGAAGCTAACGCAAGCAACTCCTACGCCCATAAACCCGTTGCTGAATCGCGCGACAAATTAGGTCGGCACTGGGACATCCCAGCATTGAAGAGAGTGCCGTTGCAACCGAACCGCTTGAGTTCATCGCATTCGCCCACTGCTGATAGGATTACAGATCTGATTGAGTCACAAGCGGCAGCGATCGGACACACAGGCAGCAGGATACAGCGGTTGATAGGTGCGATCGCGTTTGCCAAAAAGCGTATAGCGGTTGTCGCGGATTTGCGCGTAGGCGCGATCGCCCGTCCATTTTACTCCTGGCAGCGCACGATAGGCAGACACAAAGACATCACCCAACGGCAGCAATCGACCAATTTCTTCAGCCGCATCACTGCCTTGCCAGCGCTGCTCTGGAGCCGCCGCATTGATCAAAATCATGCCTTGCTCACAAGCTTGAGGCGTGATGTCAAACTGGCTCAACGCTGGCTGATCTTGCATCGGAATGTACTGAAACCGATCGCCCTTGTCCAACCGCTCTAAAAGCTGAACCAGCGTAGTGCAAAGGTTGCAGTTGCCGTCGTAGATTACGTAGTAGGTCATGGTTTGGCAGAAGGTGGGAGAAGGTGGGAGAAGGCAGAGGGCAGAGGGCAGAGGGTGGGAGAAGGCTGAGGGCAGGAGGCAGCGGTCAGCAGGCAAGTTCGACACTCAAAACGTCATCTTCTACTGTCCCCTCATCTCCCTATCCCCTCACCTCTCCATCTCCCCACTCCCTTCTTCATAGTAACGGTGTTTTCAGCTACAGTCCTGATGGCAACTGCGATCGAAAATGAGGGACTCATCCAACAGTTTGATGCCCGATCGGCATTCTCAATGCATGAAACCGCGCATTATCGTTTGTGGCTTGGGTCCGACTGGGTATAAAATTCTCTGCTTGCTCAGACAGCAGGGAGCGGATGTTGTAGGCATTCACAGCCGCCCGCTTGCTAGTGAGAAAGAACAGATTATCATTGGCGATGCCCAGTCTGCCGCAACCCTGCTTCAAGCCGGTATTCGAGACGCGCAAACGCTGGTGCTGACCGACAGTGACGATGGCTTGAATCTGGCAGTTTTGATGCAAGCGCGAGTGCTGAATCCTCGCATTCGCATTATCAATCGGCTTTTCAACACAAGTCTGGGCGATCGCCTGGATACAACGCTGCCGGATCACATCAGCATGAGTGTGGCATCCCTGGCGGCACCGATTTTTGTCTTTGCAGCGCTGGGTAATGCAGCGATCGGGCAATTGCACCTCTTCAAGCAAACCTGGCCCATCCACGAAGAACACATTGAAGACGACCATCCCTGGTTGGGGAGGACGCTGAGCGACCTGTGGGACGATCGCAATCGCATGTTGATCTACTACTTGCCCGTGGATAGCCAGGTGGATTTAGTCTCAGCGATCACACGGGGCTACCGTCTGCAAGTAGGCGATCGGCTCATTATTGGTACTAAACCAAGTATGCGCACTGCTCAGCAGTCACTCACGCGAAGAATCGCTAGGCTGGCGCTAGGGCTAAAATATTTGCGAGAACACAGTCGGGCACTACTGGTTGGGGCGCTGCTGCTGCTAGTCATGATTCTGGTTAGCACGGCTACCTATACGTCGTCTATGCTTCATAGCAACCCGATCGACGCGCTCTACTTCTCGGTTGGCATTATCACTGGCGCTGGTGGCAACGACATTGGGCTAGAACGTGCCCCCGATGATCTAAAGATCTTCACCGTCATCACCATGCTAGTAGGCGCTGCGATCATTGGCATCTCCTACGCGCTGCTGAATGATTTTGTGTTGGGCACCCGGTTCGATCGCTTTTGGGACGCTGCCCGTATTCCCCATCGTCATCACTTTGTCGTTTGTGGGCTGGGTGGTGTAGGTGTGCAAATTGTCAGCCACCTGCATAGCTGTGGGCATGAGGTGGTGGTGATTGAACAAGACCCCAACTGCCGCTTTCTAAGCACTGTACGGGCGATGAAAATTCCCGTCATTCAAGGGGATGCCAGTATGCCTGCGACCTTAAAAGCCGCGAATTTTGAGCAGGCACAGTCGTTGCTAGCCGTCACCAGCAACGATACGGCGAATCTAGAAATTTCCCTAAATGCCAAGAGCCTTAACCCAAAGACCTCAGTCATCGTGCGCTACCAAGACCCAGAATTTGCCTGGATGGCGCAACTGGTGTTTGAATTTGACGCAGTATTCAGCCCTGCGGAACTGGTCGCTCCCGCGTTTGCTGCGGCTGCTTTAGGTGGGCGCATTCTTGGTAATGGCATGACGGCTGACAGTCTCTGGGTGGCACTGGCAACCTTGATCACGACTGGGCATCCTTTCTGCGGCAAGCAGGTGCAAGACGCTGCGATCGCTGCCGATTTTGTACCGCTCTACATGGAGACGCGTAGTCAGACGATTCACGGTTGGGATTTGCTAAAAGTTTGCCTTAGTGCTGGTGATGTGCTGTACGTAACGATGCCAGCCAGCCGCTTAGAACAACTCTGGCGATCGCCGTCTGTCGTCACGCGATCGGCGTAGATGTCGAGTATTAGGTAGCAGGAAAGCAGCCAACTGGGCAGCAGAAAATCGCGTCAATTTATTTCTGTCTCAACTCGAAAAAAGCAGCCGGAGAAATGTGGAAAAAATTGGCAAGCTTTTGAATATGAGCAGCCGTTAGTTTTCGCTGTCCGTTTAAGACTTCAGACACGATTGATTCTGTTTTGAAAATTGGCACTAAATCTTTCTGACGCAGCTCAGATTCAATAATTAGTGCCTTCAAAAGTTTTACACCATAAATGTCTTTTATACGAACATGCGCCGCTTCGTATTCGTGGACGAGCGTACCCAAAACATCAATATAGTCTTCTTCGTCGGGTGTTAGCTCACCGCGATCGATGAGCGAATCAATCACCTGTTGGGTTGCAATAAATTCTGCTTCTGATTTAACTGGTCGGGGTGGAAATGCCTTCAATAGCTCACCATAGGAACTACTATTCCTTGAGCCATGAATCGCTTTTCCAGTCTCCCCTGTCGTATTCTGCATGGGTAAAAATGTTTCGGATATAAATGATTTGACGGTTGTAATCGACACGAGCAATGAGTCGATATTTGTTGCCGCCAATGTTAAAAACAGTCAACTTGCCGACTTGGTCAGCAGAGGAAAAGACTTGACGCAGTTCAACGAAGTTTTGCCAGTGCGCTAACCGTGCAAGCTTACGCCATAAACGCAAGCTGATTTCTGCATCAGAATGCTTCTCCCAGAACTTCACTAGCCTGGATTCTGTTATTACTCGCATAAAGCCTTATTCGATTTGAGAGTGTTTTTTCCATAAAAGTCGTTTCCTTGAATACAGAGATGTGGCAATCTTCGCAAACTGCGAATAAAACGTCAAGTATTGTTCAGCGAAGATGGTGCAAACTTACTGTCGTTGATACCGCATTCCGGGCTGTTGAGAGATTAAGCCCATCAGTTCTAGCTGTAGCAGGGCGCTGGAGACAGAGCCTGCCTGAAGTTGCGTTTGCTGCACGATGAGATCGAAAGGTAGGGCTTCGACGCTATTTTCCTGAGAAAAGTTGGTCAGGATTTGCAGGACTTTCTCTAATTCAGGTTCCAGATTGAGCGGAAGTTGGGTTTGCTGAGCGGGTGTGGGTGGCACGAGATGCGGCAGGCTACCCAGCATTTCGAGCAGGTTGGCTTCGCTGAGAATGACATGGGCACCTTGATTGAGCAGATGGAGACAGCCGATCGCTTTGGGATTATCCAAACTACCTGGCAGCACATAGACATCGCGCCCGTAGTCATTGGCAATATGCGCTGTAATCAAGGCACCCGATCGCATGGGAGCTTCCATGACGATCGTGGCACGGCTAAGTCCCGCAATGATGCGATTACGGCGAGGGAAATGAGTGCGATCGGGCTGTGTTCCAGCGGGATATTCGCTCAGCAGTAGCCCCTGCTCGATTACCTGCTGGTGTAAATGTCGATTTGACCAGGGATACACGACATCGACACCCGTGCCTAGAACTGCCAGCGTACGACCATTTAAGCTAATGCAGCTTCGATGCACTTCAGTATCAATGCCTTCTGCCAACCCCGAAACGACCGTAAAACCACTCTGTGCCAGTGTTGTGGTCAAGCGGCGAGTCCAGCGTCTGCCATAATCAGAGGGATCGCGAGTGCCGACGATCGCCACCATTGGCGTGATACCCTGATTTTCTAGCCGATCGACCTCGCCCCGATAATACAGTAGCGCTGGTGGATCGGGCGTTTCCAGCAGCAGGCGAGGATAGTCTGCATCGGCGGGTGTCCAAAAGTTGGGGTTTTCGCGCTCATGCTGTTCTAAGAGCACTGATGGATCAAGTTTCTGGCGCTCTGCCACGATCGCGTCTGCCGTCTGAGTGCCAAACCCTTCCACCTCCACCAATTCTGAAGCGGTGGCATCCCACGCAGTGACCAAAGAGCCAAAGTGCTTCTGCAATCGCCTGAGCAGAATGGGACCAATGCCACTTATCTGTGACCAGGCAAACCAAAAAGCACGTTCTTCTACCAATGTTCTCTCCTCGCGTGATGTCATTCCCTGACGAACTTTAAAGCTTAAAGCCGCAACGCTTAAACTCAACCCTCTTTAGCAGTGATGACGTGCTCATGCCAGTATTCCCAGGAATTGATGTCAATTAAAGGCAGGTTTGTGTGAAGACGGCACTATCGACCATCCGTTATACTCTCTGCCATAGGTTTTCAACAGGTTTCTACACTTGCTGATCACATTTAGCAACGGGCGATCGCTAGTAGCAGACATTATGGACAATTTAGTGATCAAAATTGCAGATTTTTCGCTCGACTTTCCAGCTATTCAGCACATTCGATCGCTTGTTTTCCAGATCGAGCAAGGCGTTGCCGCTGACCTGGAGTTTGATGGCAAAGACGAGACGGCTGATCATCTGCTGGCATATTTGGATGGGCAGCCCGTCGGTACAGCCAGAATGCGCAGGCTCAACGATCGCACAGCTAAAGTAGAGCGCGTTGCTGTGCTCAAAACGGCACGTGGCTCTGGCATTGGCAAACGTATCATGGTAGAAGCGCTGGCGTTCTTGACAAATGCACAGGTTGCAGAAGTTCTCATTCACGCTCAAGAGGCAGTACGGGACTTTTATCAGCAGCTAGGGTTTGAGCCAGAGGGCGAAGTTTTTAGGGAAGCGGGGATTCCCCATGTCAAGATGAAAAAGCTGTTAACGAGCCAGATTGGACGGTGATTGGAAGCAATCGGCGACCGTGGGTGAAGGGTTTGCCCATTTTAGGATTAATTTGGCTGGTAGGGGCGATCGGCGATCGGCTCTGGTTTGCTCTAGACCACAGCATACCCGATTGGGATCAAGCCGACTATTTGACTGGCGTGCTGAACTACTGGCAGGCACTACAAACCCCACAGTGGTTCTCAGGTGATTGGTGGACGCGTTTGTGGCAGTTGTCCTCCAAGATTCCCCCCCTTGTTTACATCACCACAGCGCCCTTTGTGGGTCTGTTTGGTGGTGGCGCTGATCAAAGTACACTGGTCAATCTTTGGTTCAGCGCCCTTTTACTTGGCTCGGTTTACACCATCGGGATCAGTCTTTTCACCCTCCCCGTGGCGCTATGGGCGGCAGGGCTGTGCTTACTTATGCCAGGGTTGTATCGAGTGCGGCTCGATTTTTTGCTCGACTTTCCCCTTGCAGCCCTGGTAACGCTCTGTTTTGCTTGTTTGACCGTGTGGAGACAGGGGAGAAGGCTCAAGGCTCAAGGCTTAAGAATAAAAAATGAAACAGATTTTAGCCTTTATCCTTCATCCTTTAGCCTTTCAGACTGGTTGTTAGCCGCCGCGATCGGCATTACCCTCGGTCTCGCGCTGATGGTGAAGCAGCCAGCGCTCTTGTTTCTCGTTGTGCCGCTGGTATGGGCGGGAGTGGAAACAATCTGGCAGCGGGCCTGGATGCGCCTCTTGCAGTTGGTGTTAGCAGTCTGCCTGTCAACCGTGATCTGGCTGCCGTGGTATCGCACCAACTGGCTGCTCATGCTGTCAGCGACTAAGCGAGCGACCGTTGATTCGGCGATCGCAGAACGTGATCCCTCCCTGCTGTCTCTGGATGCCTGGACGTACTATCTCAAAGCGATGCCTGCAATGATATCGCTGCCGCTGTTGGTCGTGCCGCTCATCGGCTTTTTGTTTTTCTGGCGGCGATCGCGGGTGAGCTGTCTGGGCGAAGACTTTGAACCGAAGCCCAAAAACTATCGGCAGCAGGTCTACGCGACTTCACAAGCGGCGCTGACCTGGCTGGTTGGCTACTGTGCTGGCAGCTATGTGCTGTCATCGCTGAATGTAAACAAAGACGATCGCTACGTGGTGCCCTATTTGCCGATCGTGGCGCTGCTGTTGGCATATGGCATGACGCTGCTGCCCAGGCGCTGGAAACTTTTACAGTGGAGTACGGTTGGATTAGCGATCGCGCTGATGTTGAGCAACCTGGTGGCAATGTCCCCTGGCAGCACTCCACTGCAAACAGTGTTTGGTCAGCACTTTGCCTACACTGGTGAGGCGTACCCCCACGAGCAAGTCATTGCAGCCGTCATACAAGCACAGCCTTATTTGCGATCGACCGTTGGCGTGGTGCCTTCAACGGGACAACTTAACCAGCACAACATCAACTACTACGGCAATCTCCAAAATTTTCGCGTCTATGGACGGCAGGTTGGCACACGCCGATCGCAGGTCGAACAAGATGCTCGATCGATCGCCTGGTTCCTGACTAAAACGGGGGATCAGGGTTCGATTCGTCAGCAAGAGCCTCAGACAGCGCTCATCAAAGCCGTTGAACAGGGAGCTGACTTTACGCTGTACAAAACCTGGACGTTACCCGATCGTAGTCTCCTGAAGCTTTTTCGTCGCACGATTCCGTTGCTAGAAGTGACACCTGTTGTGGGTATTGAGGAGGCAGAAGGCAGGTTTCGACGTGAGCGGTCAGCGGTCAGCGGTCAGCGGTTAGCGGTCAGCGGTCAGCGGTCAGCGGTCAGCGGTCAGCGGTCAGCGGTCAGCGGTCAGCGGTCAGCGGTCAGCGGTCAGCGGTTAGCGGTTAGCGGTCAGCGGTCAGTGGTCAGCGGTCAGGAGTCAGGAGTCAGAAGTCAGGAGTCAGAAGTCAGGAGCCAGCGGTCAGCGGTCAATTCCAGATTTGAGGTGGCTAATCCGCCGCAGCAAGCTACATTTTCCTCTGTCTCCCTCGTTCCCCCTGCTCTCCTCTCCTCCCCTATTACGCTTGATCAAGTGATTGTTCCTGAAAAAGCGCCACCGGGAAAACCCATTCCAGTGACCTATCGTTGGTCTGGCGATTGGCGATCGTTGCAGTCGGGGTTGGTGCTGCTCACCTGGCACAAGCAAGGACAGCCCGCACCATCGCAACGCTGGCTGCATGATCACGGCATTGGCATGGGCTTGCTGCACCCAAAAGTGCTGTCCGAAGTCACTGCGTCTCGTTTTCAAGTGGTAGAGCGTTTGGCGATGCTGCCGCCCCAAGATACTGCTACTGGAACGTATTTTCTAAAAGCGACCTATCTGGATCGCCAGACTGGTAAAACGGCTGCGATCGCCACTCCATCAGTCAGTCTGAGCTTGGACGCAAAGGCTACTGCCAGCCCTGCACCAGAGTTGGATCTCGTCACACAATTACGCACGCTATCAATGGCACTGCCAAAGGGCGGCAAGGCGTTGACTGCTGCCTTTGACCAGATCGGGCGCATCAATCAATACGACCCCACGCAGGACTACGCTGATCAGGCAAGGCAAGCGACAGCATATCGTCTGACGCAAGAACCGAAGAATCGTGAGTTTGCTTATACGCTGGCATTAGCAACGGTGCTGAAGCGCCGGGTGGGAGATGCGATCGCCTCGCTTCAGCAAGTCGTCCAGCTTGATGCCCAAAACCCGTATGCCTATGGCTATCTTGCGTTCATCAATCTCTACGATTTTCGCGCTCAAACGGCTCAAACGGCGCTACAGACTGCGCTCAAGCTCAATGCTCAACTACCCGAACTGTACGCGCTGAGCAGTGTAGCGGCTCTAATGCAGGGCAACCCTACACAAGCATGGCGGCAATTTCAACAGTTTGAACGATTGGAGAAGCAGTTGAACTAGGCGAATCGGCTATCAGCGGTTGGCTATCAGCAGTCAGCAAAATGCCATCGCAACTCGACGGAGCTTCCTGAAGCCTTCTGTTGAGATCATCGTGGCTTATGCGTTGGTCAGGGAACCAGTACCACAAGCGCTTTAGGAATGACGCGGAAACGAGCCGGAGTGCTGGTGGTCAGTTCACCATCGGTGTTGATGGAGTAGCGTCTGTGGGTGGTCAACTCGATTTCTTGACTCGCGATCGATCGCACAAATGACCACGAGCTGTGGGTACCAGAGCGCATATTGGGCAACAGTGCGACCATTTGCCACCAATGCTTAATTTCAAGGCTGTAGAGATCCAGGCGCTGATCGTCAATTGCCGCATCTGCTGCTACGGTCATGCCGCCGCCATAGTAACGCCCATTACCGATCGCAATCTGTACCGTTCTGACCCGTATCGATTCACCGTTGGCGTGAATTTCAGCGGTAAACGGAACGGATTTGAGCAAGACCTGGCAGGCGGCGATCGCATAGGCAAGCACTCCCCACCGTCGTTTAATCTCACGACTAAGCTGCTGAGTGATTTTGACGCTCAACCCCAAGCTGGCAACGTTAAAGAAATGCTTGCCGTTGACCCAGCCCAAATCGATGCGTTCGGAGCGCCCGCTTTTAATGACTTCACAAGCATCTGACAGCGTTGTGGAAATGCCGAGGGTACGAGCCAGATCGTTTGCTGTGCCCAGGGGCAAAATGCCCAACGGTAGTTGAGTGTCGAGCAAGCCCTCGATCGCGGCATTGAGCGTGCCATCACCGCCACCAATAATTACCAGATCGACCTGCTTTGCGTACCGTCGAATCGTCTCCGACAAGCTCTGAGGGTCGCTGTTGGGTGGCTCGATCAAGTCGAAACCAGCCTCTCGAAGCTGAGCGATCGCGCCTGACAGATCATTCTGTCCTCGACGAGCGTTACGATTGACTAGCAGTAAAGCACGCGCCTGCATAGGTTGTTGGGTATAAGAGGTCAGCACCATCAAATTAGAAACCTAGAAGCAGCATACGTGTTTTTGGTATCTGTTCTTTTCACAGAGAGCCAACTGGTTTCGATCGCTAACTCTCCCTCCCCTAAACCTGCCGTGCTTTAGCGCCAAAGCTTATTTTCAAAATCTCTGAGCTGCCGCTCCAGGCGATCGATACGACCACGCAGTTCATCCACTTCCGACTGGCGGGGAACACCAACATCTTGCATGATATTGCGAATTTGCCGCTGTACCTGTGACTCAAAGTTCCCTTGTTCTGACTTCAGCGTCTGCATCAGGTCATCAACGACATCCTTTGCTTGTTCGGGGTCAAGCTTACCGTCTCTCACCAGTTGTTCGCTGACTTCTTTAACCTTGTCCGCAACGAGTGACGTGGTGCCAACGCCAAGCATCAACAGTTGCGAGAGCCAATTATTATTATCCATGCTGGTTTTCCTATGGGTATGTTGTAACAGATGCGGCGCGGCGTTGTCGCCTCTGAAGTACTCCCTTATTCTGTCAAATTTGCAGTATCTTCTGTGCAGTTGCATTTATAACTGTCAGCAATGTCTTACAGCGGTATAGTTGCATTCCTCGACGCTCGACGCTAGAGTACGCTTGCCTTCTTTATCTTCTTACCTTACTTCTATGGTCATCGAGTGGTTAAAAGTTCAGGTTGCTCCAGCGCTGCGCGAAAAATTTATTCAAAAAGATGAGGAAATTTGGACAGCCGCTCTATCTAAGTATCCTGGTTATCTTGGCAAACAGGTTTGGCTTGACGCTAAAAGTGCAGACATCGTGGTGCTTGTCATTCATTGGGCGAACCGTGAAGCTTGGAAAGCGGTGCCTGCAAAAGATTTGGAAGCAACTGAAAAGCTGTTTGCTCAACAACTGGGGCAGAATACCTACAAAATTATTGAGGAGGGTGACTATCGAGTACGCAAGTTTCCGCAAAAGCCGTAAGCTTGCAGTCGTCTTCACTCAGATAGGTAAACTCGCTGGATACGGTGTCAGGGACGCATTGAGCCTCACTGAGGCACTCAGGCTCAGACACAGCAAACTGTAAGGTTCTGATGCGATCGCGGGTGCGTGACAAAGTTTCTGCAAGCTGGTTAAAGGCAACCAAAAACTTGGCTCAGCGAAGTGCCAAACACAGCAACCAATAGCCCTAACGCTGATCGCCCTTCAGTTTGACTAAAATGAGCAGCGTTTTGCTCTCGTTTTAGCTCCTTGAAGGCTGTTTTTTAGGCGCGAAATGAAACCGACTTGAAATGGGTCTTAGCAGCGGGTCGTTGCACGATCGCTAGAGGCGATCGCACGCTCGTCACTATGAGCTAGAGCACTACCCCATTTAGTAGGGACTATTGGAAAGACTTCTCCCTCCACCAGAGCCACGGCTGTCTTCGCGCGGCTTCGCTTTGTTGACTTTCAGTTCGCGTCCAAGCCATTCGGCACCATCAAGCTCAGAAATTGCCAGGTCTTCTTTCGATTCGTCCTTCATCTCGACGAAGGCAAACCCGCGCTTTCTGCCTGTTTCGCGGTCTGTAGGAAGGCTAATCCGACTGACTTCGCCGTATTCTGCGAATACTTCTCGTAGGTCGTCTTCAGTAGCCTGGAAGGATAGGTTACCAACGTAAATAGTCACGCTTCTCTCCAACCAAGTTTCGAGGGACACGTCCAATTGCGGTTAAAGCAGCAAACGCTTGACTACCTTAGCGATGAGCAATTTGAACACTTTGGGAGCTATCATAGCAGAATTTCGAGAAGGAGCATAGATCTAGCAAAATGTCCACAGTTTAAGAAAATGTCTTCTAAGAAGGTTACATCTGATGAGAAGGCTGCATTTGAAAATTTGGGCTTTTGTCTTCTGCTTTCCATCAACCGTTAGTTCACGATCGCGCCAGCGCGTATGATGAAAGGAAGCCAAGTGTCGGGTGTGGTTGCAACAGAGGAAATGCAAGGTATGGATACAAGAGCCTTTAAGCGATCGCTAAACAGTTCGGAGAACTATCACCGGAAGGGGTTTGGGCACGAAGCTGATGTCTCTGACCAGATGCAGTCGGAATATCAAAGCAGCCTGGTGCAGCAGATTCGTACTAACCACTTCACCATTCAACGGGGAGCAGTCACTATTCGTCTGGCAGAGGCATTTGGCTTTTGCTGGGGAGTCGAACGGGCAGTAGCGATGGCGTACGAAACGCGGCAGCATTTTCCAACAGAGCAGATCTGGATTACGAATGAGATTATCCACAATCCTTCGGTCAACCAGCGCCTGCGAGAGATGAATGTGCAGTTCATTGAAGTGACGCATGGCGAAAAAGATTTTTCGGGGATCGATCGGGGTGACGTGGTGATTTTGCCTGCGTTTGGAGCCAGTGTGCAGGAGATGCAGTTTTTGAATGAGCGGGGTTGCACGATCGTGGATACCACCTGCCCCTGGGTGTCTAAAGTCTGGACGACGGTTGAAAAGCACAAGAAAGTAGACTACACCTCCATCATCCACGGCAAGTACAACCACGAGGAAACGGTTGCGACCAGTTCGTTTGCAGGCAAGTATCTGATCGTGCTGAACATGGCGGAAGCAGAGTACGTTGCCAACTACATCCTCAATGGTGGCGATCGCGCTGAGTTTATGACCAAATTCGATCGTGCCCACTCGGCTGGTTTTGATCCTGATTTCGATCTAGATCGGGTTGGCATTGCGAACCAGACCACCATGCTGAAAGGTGAAACAGAGCAGTTGGGCAAACTGTTTGAGCGCACGATGATGCGAAAGTATGGTCCCGATCAACTCAATCAGCATTTCCTGAGCTTCAATACCATCTGCGATGCCACGCAAGAACGTCAGGATGCGATGTTCCAGCTCGTCGAAGAAAAACTGGATTTAATGATGGTCATTGGCGGCTATAACTCGTCCAACACCACTCATTTACAAGAAATCGCGATCGAGCGTGGCATTCCCTCATACCACATCGACAGTGCCGATCGCATTGGTCCCGGCAACCGGATTGAGCATAAGCCTCTAAAGCGCGATTTAGAAGTAGTCGAAAATTGGCTACCCAACGGCTCCGTTGTGGTGGGAATTACCTCTGGCGCATCAACACCCGACAAAATCGTCGAGGATGTTCTAGAGAAAATCTTTGAGCTAAAAGCAACAGACTCACTGGTACGAACGATCTAACCGCAGAGATGCAGAGTCCGCTGAGCCTTTACTCTGCGTGCTCTGCGCCTCTGCGGTCAACACTCTTACACTGCAACAATGTACGGCGAATTAATCGCAGCGGCTCGTCCTGCCTGGACTAACCCCTGATACACGATCGCCACGACTTCTGCTCTAGTCGCCTCACGCGTCGCATTTAGCTGTCGGACGTTGGGGAAGTTTACGACGATTTTCGCTTTTGTCGCCGTAGCCACCTCATCCTGAGCATTCTGGGGCACACTGCTGCGATCGTCGTACCCATTGAGTAAACTCATATCGCCTACAGGTAAGCCCAAACCACTCACCAGCGAGAGCCAAACCTGAAGCCGCAAGACATTCTGATTTGGTTTAAACGTGCCATCAGGAAAGCCGGAAATAAACCCACCCTGATACGCCTGGTCGATCGCGGGTTTCGCCCAAAAGTTGGCAGGAATATCGGCAAAATTAACCACAGTGCGCTTCGGTGGTGGGTTGAAGGCTTTGGCAATGATCGCAGCATACTGGGCGCGGTTCATCGTGACATCAGGCTTAAAGCTGCCGTCCTCAAAGCCACTAATCAGGTTCTGATTCGCCAATCCGACGATAAAATCGGCTGCCCAATGCCCTTGAATATCGGTGAAGAGGGGTAATGGAGCATCGGGCGCGACGATAAAGGCAGACACGATCGCGGGTGCCCGGTTCAGCGCCACAAGCGATTGGTAAATGATGGCGACCACTTCGGCACGTGTCGCATCCCGCATGGGTTCCAGTTGTCGGACGTTGGGATGATTGACCACAATCCGGCGCTGGGTTGCGATCGCCACGTTCTCGGTGGCATAGCTGGGAATCTGGGCGCGATCGCTATACACCTTCAACACATCCAAAACACCGCCTGTGAGACCAATCCCGCCAATCAGCGAGACGATCAACTGGACGCGAGTCAGGTTTTGATTGGGACGAAACGTATTGTCTGGAAATCCTGTAATAAAGCCCATCTGGTTGGCTTTTATGATCAGATCAGCCGCCCAAAAACTCTGTGGTACGTCACTAAAGCGTTTAGCAGGTTGCTTGGCAGGCAAATCAAAGGTTTTCGCAATCACCGCTGCATACTGAGCACGGGTAATGGGTGCTTCGGGTTTGAACGTGCCATCTGGGAAACCGCTGATAAAGCCCCTGCTGACTAACCCCTGAATAAACGACTCTGCCCAATGTCCCTGCGTATCGTCAAACCCGGCTGGATTTGAGGGTGGGGGTGCAGGCGTGGGAGTGGGTGCAGGCGTGGGAGTGGGTGCAGGCGTGGGGGTTGGAGTTGCCGAAGGCACCGGTGCAGGGGTTGGAATCTCATTGCCAACAAAGTCGATCGCGCCCTGTACCTTGGTGGGATCAACTTGATTGCCAACTGAAATCAGCGTGAGGGTTGTGCCGTTTTGAATATCAAACTGTCCGTTTTGCCGAAAAATATTGCCGCCTGGAGCCTGACTGTTGCCCAAATCCGGTAGCGCTGTCTCCGTGACGACCAAGCCAGCTTCTGTATTGTTCTGAACAATATTGCCGCGCAGCACTGCTTTTGATTGCTTGTTAATGACAATGCCAGCACGATTTTCAGAAATTTGGTTTTCTGCTAAAAGCGGTGCGGCGCTATCGCCAACGGCGATTCCAAAACCAGTTTGCCGACAGACGTTTTGTCGCCATTCGCCTTTAGAATTGCGCGTGATGGAAAACCCGCTGGCGGAGTTTTGGATGACAACATTGCCTGTCACGAGAGGTGTTGCCGTACCTGTGGCAAAAACGCCCTCGCGCTTGCAGTTGGTAAAAGTGTTGTTGGCGATCGTGGGATTAGTCGACTCAACCCACGCTCCCGTACCGCGAATCTCCGGATTTGTGACCGTTACGCCCTTTAATTGAGCATTATTTGCCAGTTGAAAGGTAACATTCTGGTTGGCAAACGTGGGGCTGGGAAAGATACCGCTGCCGGAGATTAAAATACCGCTGCCTTTGCTGGCTTCGCTACCGATCACCGTTACCCCCGAAGGAATTTTGATTGGAAACGCCTCACCGGTCGCAGAGCTGTAAGTGCCTGATGCCAGTTGAATGGCTGTACCTGCTTGAGCCGCTTGAAGCGCACGGCTAATCGTTTTGAAGGGAGCCGCCTGTGTGCCGCTACTACTATCGTTACCCGCTGCTGGATTGACAAAAAGGGTTGTCGAAGTCCCCTGCACCATAATGATTCCTCACTCTCAGATGATTATTGCCTGCAATGAAGCCTTTGATGATTCCGTGTTGCATTCGTTCACTCTTGCCAGAATCAACTCTGGAACGATCGATGGTGCGGGAGCGCTCAAGCGTGTTTCCAGAGAAAACTCGACCTACAATACTTTATAAGGTGAGCCTTACTAGCCTAAAAGCTGAAAGCCGTTAGCGGTGTCCATCGACTTAATACGAGACGTTTGATGTTGATCACTGTTTTAGTATGCAATGTGAGTGTTGGGTTGCTTTGCTTAGTTGCTGCCTGGCAGCTTTGGCGACTCAAACATCGCTTGGCAAGAGCAGCTAACACGCTATCATCGTTTGAACGAGCGGTACATCGGGTACTGCACCGTGCGCCGGACACAATTGCTAGAGGACACTCTGGCATCGATCAATTACGAGCACACTATCGGAGCCTGGAACCTCAGCTTCAACGTGCTCAACAGGCTCTAGCGCTTCTCAGTTTAGGACAAACGCTGTGGCAGCGCCGCTTCCTGCTTGTGCAGCGATCGCGATCGCCTAGCAAAGCCTCACCAAGCCGCTCCCTTCGGTAGATTACTCCCCTTGAGCGGTTGACGTTGCAGCGAAAAAGCAACCTTTTAGAGCACACCTGTTGCATACAGAGGCAAGCGACCAATCGTCGGGGTAATGTTGGGGTAGATTTAGAAGGTGTTAGTGCCAGTACTGCCAATGCCTTACTGCCTGAAGTACGCTGCTTTAAATGCGGTTTCATCTGCTGCTTCTGTCTTGCTTCGGTGAGACTGGATTAAACAGGTCGGGTTTTGGCGCTGGCAGTTTGCACACAAGACGGCGAGTCGTAGTTAAGAAGGAAAACCAGAACATGTCAAACAACCGCTCTGGAGCATTTCTGGGAGGACTACTGGTGGGAACCGCGATCGGCACACTCACTGGCATTCTCTTAGCGCCTCGTGCTGGACGTGAAACTCGCCAGTTTTTGAAGAAATCAGCCGACGCTTTACCAGAATTGGCAGAAGATCTGTCGAGTAGTGTACAGCTCCAAGCCGATCGCCTGTCTGAATCAGCGTTGCGAAACTGGGACGGTACACTTGTGCGACTGCGAGAGGCGATCGCGGCGGGTCTTGAAGCCACCCAACAAGAGCATCAGGCGCTAGAAACGGCTGAAATCCCGCGACCTGAGATGGAGTCTCCTGCTCACGACAATCTGCTGTAGGCATACCTGTGACTGATCCGTTGTTCTGGCTAGTGTTGTCTTTGCTGTTCGTCACGGTTAGCCTGACGATCGTGCTGGTCATAGCGATCCCCACCTTTAGAGAGCTTTCCCGCGCTGCCCGGAGTGCTGAGAAACTGTTTGATACGCTTCGACGCGAGTTTCCGCCCACCTTACAAGCAATTCGGCTCACAGGGCTGGAGATCAGCGACTTGACAGAGGATGTGAGTGAAGGCGTGCAGAGTGCTGGTCAGGTCGTAAAGCAGGTAGATCAGAGCTTAACGGGAGTGCGCCAACAGGCTCAGCGTGTGCAATACAGCACTCGTAGCGTAGTGGTTGGTCTTAAAGCTGCCTGGAGGACGTTTACTCGATCGCCGAAGTCTACCACTCAACGACGTAGGGTCGATCGCCCGCCGACACCACGACCCCAAGCCGAACGCAATAGCGCCTCCTACGACAGTGATTCATCTACCAGTGATTCATATACCAGTGCCTCGTATAGCAGTAAACATCTCAGCGACGCACCATCAGAAGCCGCATACCCTAATCGACGTGTAGCGTCTCCAGAGGAACCGCTGAAGCAGTCTATACCTGATCGTACTCCTGATCTGGCTTCACCCGACTCCAGCGATCCCCGCAGCAGCAGTGAAAACGGATCGTCAACGCCTACAGCGCGTAAGGTTGAACGCTCGCGATCGTCTCGCCCCAATCAACCCAATCCCAATACTGCGATCCCTGATCCATTCGATTATCAACACGGCACCGAAACGATCGATTATCAGGATTGAAGTTGTGGCAAGGACAAGTCATCCGCACTCTAGTCTTCGTGCGAAATCGCTAGGATGAAGCAGTCACCCAAATTATGACTAGCGTCATTTATGTCTGAGCCATCGCCAACTTTGGGGTCACCTCAAAGGCACAGCCAATTTAGTCAGGAGCTTGACGAAGCTATTCTTGGATTTGAAGACATTCAAGCAGAGCTGAACTATCGGCAGGCTCAAAGTGCGTTGCATGAGTTAGTTGAGAACCTGGACTTAACTCCGCAAGAACGGCGTGGACTGGAGCCAGAAATCGGTGGGCTAGAAGCGCTGCTGGATAAGCTCGATCGCCAGGTGGTTCACATTGCCGTTTTTGGCATGGTGGGACGCGGTAAGTCATCGTTGCTGAATGCCTTGTTGGGCGATCGTGTCTTCGAGACGGGACCCGTTCATGGTGTCACTCGTGCGTCCCAAACCGCAAGCTGGAACATCAAGCGCGAGGCAATTGCTGGCAGTAACCGCCCCATTCTGCGCGTTGCTCTACCCAGCGTTGGCGATTCTCACATCGAACTGATTGACACTCCCGGCATTGATGAAGTAGATGGCGAAGCGCGAGAAGCACTGGCGCGGCAAGTTGCCAAGCAAGCAGACTTGATTCTGTTTCTGATTGCAGGCGACATGACAAAGGTAGAATACCAGGCGTTATCAGAGCTGCGAAATGCCAGCAAGCCCATCCTGCTGGTGTTTAATAAAATCGACCAATATCCCGATGCCGATCGCCTCGCCATTTATCACAAAATCCGAGACGAACGCGTGCGGGAACTGCTCTCACCCGATGAAATTGTCATGGCAGCCGCCTCGCCGTTACAGGCAAAGGCAGTCCGCCGTCCCGATGGTCGCGTTGCCGCACAACTCAGCACAGGCGAACCGCAAATCGACGAGCTAAAGCTGAAAATTCTCGAAATCCTGTATCGCGAAGGCAAAGCGCTCGTAGCACTCAACACGATGCTGTTTGCTGATGATGTGAACGATCGCCTGGTTGATCGCAAAATGGATATCCGCAATCAGAGCGCCGATCGCGTGATCTGGAATGGCGTGATCACAAAAGCAGTGGCGATCGCGCTCAACCCCATCACCGTCGTCGATCTGCTGAGCAGCGCCGTCATTGATGTCGCCCTGATTCTCTCCCTCTCCAAGCTCTACGGCATCAGCATGACTCAGCATGGTGCTATCAACTTGCTGCAAAAAATTGCGCTGGCAATGGGTGGCGTGACTGCCAGTGAACTGCTGGCAACGCTGGGACTCGGTTCGCTGAAAAGCTTGCTCGGTCTAGCGGCACCTGCCACAGGTGGCGTGTCGTTGGGTGCCTATGTATCTGTAGCCCTGACTCAAGCGGGCGTTGCCGGGGTTTCGACATACGCGATCGGGCAAGTCACCAAGGCATATCTCGCCAACGGTGCCTCCTGGGGCGATGATGGACCTAAAGCCGTTGTGACCCGTATCCTCTCCTCCCTCGATGAAACCTCCATCCTCAATCGTATCAAAGATGAACTCCGCGCCAAACTCGACTTGAATCGGCGTAACGTGCGTCCTAACGCTGCATCAGCTAAGCAATAGCTAGGTCAGCCTTAATAAGCTGCTGCTAAACTCAACGCATGGTTTTTCAGTGCCAATGGCAATACTTGATCCAAATGCCATCATTGCGGAAGTAAAACTGACGCGATGCGCGACTTTCCTAAAATACCTGCCAAAACTGCCCTCACCCTAGCCCTCTCCCATCGGGAGAGGGAATTGGAACGGTCTGGAAGCCCTTCTCCCCAGGGAGAAGGGTGGGGATGAGGGCGAATTAGTTGCACATCGCGTAACTGACAAAATACCTACTGATTCCGTTGGCGAAGGACGATAAATCGCAGTTTTTAGCGCAGGCTATAGGTTAGAAAATTGGCAGCAGCTTCAGCAAGATTTGAGAGAGCAAATTTTACCGTTAGAAGCTATTCCAACAGCCCTGACACAATATGGACAAAAATATATAACTACGGGCAATTTAATCAGCCCAAATGGTAGAGCAATACGAGTCAAAACTATTTGGATGGTTACAGAGCGAAGAACACAATTTGTTACACTGTTTCCTGCGTAGGAGGTAAGTACATGAAATTCCAACTGTTCACACAAGTTGCTTTAAAAGAGGATATGCCTGCGCTGCGTTTGAAGCAAGGAAGCATTGGCACAATTGTAGAGTTTTACCCTATGCTAAACGGACGAGAAAACGGGTATAGTCTCGAAGGTTTGATTCCTCAAGATACGGTTGAAGTCTCTGAATCTCAAATCGAAGCGATCGCCATACCACTGTCACAAACTCAAATAAATTAGAGCGCGATCGCCAATCATAGATAACCAGGATGATTTAAGAGAGTTACTCTCTGTACTTCTAATAAGAATCTTGGGAACAAATCAGAGAGTGATTAATCTATAACTGGCTAAAAATTGCACCCGCGATCGCGCCAATTAGTCCACCCACCCAAAAAAGAAACGGCAGCTCGTACAAAAGAATCGCCAAAAAAGATTCGTATGGTGCAAGAAAATGCGATTCTAGTGATTCTTGCACCAATTTATCCTTGAACTGGAAGAAGCTGAAGGCTTTTGAGCTTATTTCAAACAAAACTCTCAACCCGACCAGCGCAACGTTACCTGCTACTGCTCCAGTTGAACTACCCAGTAAAACTCTGCCCCAGTCGGTTGCTGCAACACCTTCCAAATAGTGTAATCCCGCCGTTGCCGCAACGATCGCCCCCCCAATTGCTCCAATTCCACCTCCCAAGACTGGAGCGATTGAAGTGCCATAAAACCGCGCTGAACTGTCCGCTTTTTCTACAGCCCAATATAAGTTAAGCGCTACAAGCAGCAGCAAAATTCCAACTGCTGCTCCAACCACTGCTCCGGTCACAAACCTAGCCCAAACGTTTGCCTCTGAAATCGCTCCCAAACACCAAATAACAGTAGAAGCTACAGCAACCAGAGTTGCCAGCAGTAGGACAAAGTATTTCGTTACGTCTAACATCCAACCAATTAAAGGCTGCGAAGCCAATGATTCAAAGTGGGATGCCTTTTGAGTAAAAGACTGCAATTCCTGTGGATCAACGTCGTCTCCGATTTTTGCCATAAGTTATCTACTATGTTTCTTTCTTATGCGCGACCTCAATCACGGTATGCACGTTGCCACGCGGTAAGAAATCGCCTTTGATTTTTACCTCCAGGGGATCGCAGGCGGCAACGAAGTCATCCAGAATTTGGTTGACGGATTCTTCGTGGGAGATGTAGCGATCGCGGTAGCTATTGATATACAGCTTGATTGCCTTCAGTTCCACGACCCGTTGATTCGGCACATAGGATAGATAGATCGTGGCAAAATCGGGGTAGCCGGAAAACGGGCACTTGCAGGTAAACTCCGGCAGCGTGATGTGAATATCATATCGTCGCCCCACTCTGGGATTCGGAAAGGTAATGAGTTCACCCTGAGCAATGTGTCGCTCACCATACTTGGGTTCAGCAGTCTGATCCTGAGTCTCAAATTCAGCAGTTGAGAATTGTTGCGTTTCGGGGTGGCTCATGGTGATGCGTAAAATTGTTTGCGGATTTTAGAGAATTTCTTGACAAATTTTGCGGCGATCGCTCTAATTGCGGCTATTGTGAGCGTAGTTTATCGACTCTAGCGTTCAGACGTAAACCTATGACATCTAGAATAAACGCCAAGCAGTCTCCACGAAAGGCTCAAGGCTCCAATGTTCAAAAAATTTCAGCCAACCCTCACGCGCCGTCAGTGCCCATCTCACTGTATCGGGAAGTGGCGACTGAGCTAAAGGCGACTCAGACAAAAATGGAGTCGCTCGCGCAGCAAAATCAGCAGTTGACGCAGCAAAACCAGCAGTTACGGGTAGAAATTGAGCGGGTTGTGCAGTCGGCTCTACAGCTTCGCCAAACTGCTGATGCCCATTTACCTGCTAACCAGTTGCTTGTAAACCAGTTGCCTACAGTGCCTACAGCCTTACAGGGCTTGGAACTTCACTTTCAACCACCTGCTGCTATGCCGATGACTGCTGCGGGTGTTGTAGAAAAACCCGAACCACCTGCCCAAAAACCACTCTTCACAGAGCAAGAAGGTAAACTGCGGCAGTCCGCATCGAAAGAGCGGAGTGCAGAAATGGGTGGTTGGTGGCTGGCGATCGTGATTTGCTTCATCGTCATCTCTGCCTTTGGTACGGGATTTTTCATTGTTCGTCCGTTGCTACCCTCACGCTGAAATGTAAAGGACACTGGTGGGGAGATCAAACTTTTAGTAGAGTGACACGCGAGTTTCTACCGAAAGATAGCCATGCATCACGATAAATTGTATCTTTATCTACAAAACAGACGCTTTTGACGGTGATAGAAAGTGTTTTGCTAGACAATTTACTGGTAGATAAAACAAGGAGTGTGGGAATTGAAGAAGGTTGAAGCAATTATTCGTCCATTCAAGCTTGATGAAGTCAAAATCGCGCTTGTCAATGCTGGCATCGTCGGTATGACCGTGTCTGAAGTCCGAGGCTTTGGGCGACAGAAGGGGCAGACTGAGCGTTACCGAGGCTCTGAGTATACGGTTGAGTTTTTGCAAAAGCTTAAAGTTGAAATCGTAGTCGAAGATGATCAGGTTGACATGGTGGTAGAAAAGATTATTGTTGCTGCCCGCACTGGCGAAATTGGGGATGGCAAAATTTTCATTACCCCAGTCGATCAAATCATTCGTATCCGCACAGGTGAGAAAAACTTTGAAGCGATTTAGCTGTTTGCTCTAAGGCGCAAGTGAGGTTAACGGCAGTCTAGAGCTTGTTTTAGACTCATAAGTCCTGATTGACTGACAAAACTCTCGAAACCCCGATGCTTGCGTAGGTTGGGTTAGCGATAGCGTAACCCAACAGAACCTAAGCTAGTGTTGGGTCTCACGTTGTGCTGCTACGCAGAAGCAAGCTACAACCCAACCTACAAAAGTAGATTTGTCAGTCAACCAGCTCATAAGTCTCTAGCTGCCCTAAAAAGTTGCACGAATACAAGCAATCGCTTTGAGCTTAATCGCTTGCACGCTTTTCTCGATCGCCTGTTCTTTGCTAGCGTCCTTTGTCTTCAGTAGCTAAAGGCATAGAGCTGCAACATACCTCAAAGCTGTCTGTCTTGATACAAGCAGGTTTATGGAGACAAGCGATTGTCCCCTGATGACTGCTGCAACTGTGGTGTGCTCAACGTTTGGATGGTGAGCATCTGAGGTGGCGTGGCATCTGGTGGATACAGGAAGTCGACTTGCACTAAACGCCGATCGCCCGGAGGCATCATAAATGTTGCCAGCGCTTCTCCCACTTGCCCCCGACGCTGTACCAGATGCCAGTACTGGGTACGAGGAAGACCGCGATCGTCGTTATAGCGGATGCGAACCGTGCCTCGGAAGAACACATTTGGATAGGGTGGTTGCCGGAACCGCAGACCTGGTTTGCTTAACGTGTCTTCTTTTAGCGGTGTTTGCATCAGCACCTGTACTGTTTGGGGTGCCTCCGTATTGTTGACTAAGGGCATGGTGAGGCTGTATTCAATGCCATAGTTGCCGTGCGCCTGATAAGCTGTGCCTGGATAGCGAGTGAGCAGGGTGGCGCTCTGGTTTTGTCCCGTGCCCATCTTGCCAGCCAGAAGTGTGCTCAAGCCGTAGGAATAAGACTGTCCGCGCTGTGGAATGGCTAACAGACGACTATCTGGGTCAGTTACTTGAGTCCGCCACTGGGAACCTTGCGCGACTGCTGCAACCCGACCATAGATTTCTGCTCCTGTCAGGCGATCGGGTGGGCTAGGAGCGGTTTCACGCGGTCCAGCAAAGTCGCCTGCCTCTAGCAGTGCCTCCCATTCTTCCAGGGTGGGTGCCCGTTCGCTACCGTCTGGATTTTGCTTGGCAAACATTGCCAGATTTGCCATGTAGACGGCACCATTGCTGTGGAGCCGTACTAACGTCGATCGCCCATTCAACGGTGGGGTCAAGGTACGCACGGGAATCGGCAGATTCATCAACATCCGGCTTTGCTTGGCTGGAATGATCAAGCGATCGCTCCAGCCATCTTGCCGTCGCCCTCGCAGAACGTCATTCATCGCGCGATCGCCCGGTCCTGCGTAAACCGTACCCAAGGCATTCTCAAGCTGTGGTGGCAACGCAATAAATGGAGCATCCGGCTGGCTGAGATAGCTTGCAGCTTGCAGCACATCCACCGTGACGGGTTCGTTGCCTGGATTGTAAACAATCACGCCCAGATAGAGCGATCGTAAATCGTTGGGCGTTTCGATCGCCCGTGCAATGTGGTGCGAGAACAGATCAAACCGCCCCCGAAACGGAAAATCGAGATGGGCACCCGGCACCCGCTTGCCCTGCGGTGGAAACGTTGAGAGCAAAATGCCCTCCGTCTTCACGATTTCTGGGTTGTTGCTATTGAATACGGGCACCTGATCCAGCCCACCGGGTAAGGGTCGCGTCTGTTGGGGAATGACGATTTCTTGCGGCAAGATGGGAGGCATCGGTACAGTCTGAGCAAGCAACACACTGGCAAAAAGGGAAAGCATAAACTCCTGAACCTGGCTAACGACCGTAACTCAGTCTACGGCGATCGGTTGCTGTCAGTACCAGGGTTTTGCTCCGTTCCGCCATGAAGCTCACGTAGAGAAGGCGTTGGCGCGAGTCCTACACTAAAGAGTATTCTTAAAACTACGCGGTCCCGTGTAGCCAGAGCGATCGGCTAATTCTTGCAATGCTGCCTGACCAGAATAAAACTTGCCATTAATCTCCCAGGTAGGAAACCCAAACCCCTGCCCCAGTTGCTTCTCGGCTCTGGCAGCGACTTCTTGACAAACAGCCGTTTGATTGTTTTTGCCATCCGAGGCGCATTCAACAGCGGGTAAATCATTGAGCGCTTCAACCCCAAACAGCTTTTTTTGTTGGTAACAATGCGGGCACCAGTAGGCGCTGTACATTTTTGCGCCAGTTTGTTTGAGATGACGGGCAAGCTGCCTTTCTGACTCGCCAGACGTGTCTTTGATGGTAAAAAACACTTGTCCGCTGCTAGACGCAATATTGTAAGCATCCGCAACAGGTTTGCCTACAGGCGCAAAAATCGCCAACGTCCCTACAAGCGTCACCATGCCAACGATGATGCCTGTGAAAAAAAGTTGTCCAACATCATCCCAGGCGCGACCTAAAAGAGTGAGGATAAAAAGGCTGAGCGCAAAAACCGCTGAGGCAATGCAGTAATAACAGATAGCTTTTACGCCGAAAGGCATCACAAACTTGGTGACCATGATGCTGATCAAATAGCCGCTAAAGATTAGCATGGCGGTTGATCCGGCAAACAACAGTAACCAGGTCCAGTTTTCCAGTTTCGATCGCAGTTCTTTTTGCTGATCGCCCTGAATCGCCAGGGGTGCGAACGCAAAGATCGCCATGCTGATGTATGCCACTAACCCAAACAGCGCTAAAGGCAATCCAAAGACGGTGGCGTAAGGACTAGAAAGCACCTGCTCACAGCCGCCTGTAGGGCAAGCTGTTTCGGTATTGGTGAACCTGGTGATGGTGAGATAGGCAGTATTGAGTGCGCCCAGAATCGCAACGCCGCCAATCAGTGGGCGCGACCAGCGATGCATCCAGGGAGCGGTGCGACGACGACTGACAAGACCCTTAGACATAAGACATCCTCAAAACCCAGCAGTTCTCCTGGAAATAACAGCGTTACCCTACCATTTTGCCCCATGAGTCTTCTGATTTTATCGCAATTCTCCTTTTGGTTTCGATCGCCCTCCTAGAGCCGTTGCTTGAGCCATCAGACAGCATGAATTTCAGGCACATTAAGTAGGTAGTCACAATTAGTTGTGAGGTAGGGGTTTGGGGGCGCTGCCCCCAGGCAGGGGGTTCCACCCCCTCCACCCCCAGAATCATCTTTAGTTTAATTACGCCCAGTAATTTACACGATCGCCGTTTGATCGTGATGGTTCGTTTGGAGATCGTCTTGATAATGCCGTGGAGTGTAAACCCATACGCTACCATCCGATCGCGCAATCGTGCGGGTCTGGCTAGAACCGACGAGAATAACTGTTCGCATATCTGCATCTGCTGACACAAGCTGATCAAGCGTTATGACCTGTACAGATTGACCCGATCGCCCCAAATTGCGTGCCAAGACGACAGGTGTTGTGGACGATCGCCATTGCCTTAAAATCTCTTTTGCCTTATCGAGTTGCCACGTTCGCTGTTTAGAAACGGGATTGTAGAACGCGATAACAAAATCAGCTTGAGCCGCTGCTGCAAGACGTTGTTCAATCACCAACCAGGGTTTGAGGATGTCGGAAAGGGAGATGGCGCAGAAGTCATGCCCCAGCGGTGCACCGATCGCCGCTGCTGCCGCTTGCATGGCTGAAATTCCGGGCGCGACGTGGATATCAAGCTGCTCCCAGGAAGGGTTTGCGTCACGATCGATCACTTCAAACACTGCCGCTGCCATTGCATAAATGCCGGGATCACCAGAAGAAACGACCACGACCGATCGACCTTCGGCAGCCAGATCTAACGCTTGTCGGGCGCGATCGATCTCCACGCGATTATCCGACTCGTGCCGCTTTCCTTGAGCAAACGTACCGACTAGATCTAAATAGGTTTTGTAGCCGACTAAATCTGTAGCAGCTTGCAGAATTGCCTTGACTTCTGGCGACATCCACTCAGCCGCTCCGGGACCTGTACCCACGATCGCTAGCTTGCCTTGAACGACAACAGGTTGATAGACCAGATGGGTTGCACTGCCTATGATTGGGCGATCGGTCACTTCGATCGTGTGTGTGCCGTCTGCTGTAAAGGGGAGATTGCTTTGACGAAGCCAATCGGCATCACCCATGAGTCTCACTGTCGCTCCAGCGATGAGATCAGAGGTGAAGGCTTTAGCGTGTTCTGGATTTGTCAATCGGTAACCAGATGGCGGCGCTTCCAACACAACATTGAACCGCAGTTGCCCAGTTGCAGTAATCGCGGCTTTGCTGTTGAAGGCATGGGCGATCGCGGTTGCCAACTCATTCGCACCCGTCAATCCTCCCAACAGCGGGACAACGGCACTACCATCTTCCGCCACGGCGATCACGGGTGGTTCGGCTCGTTTGTCGGCTAGTAGGGGAGCCAGCGATCGAATCAAAATCCCCGCTGCACAGATGCCAACGATCGGCGTTCCCTCGCTGAATAAGTCTCGTACTGTGTCGCCAAATTTGGTGTAGGACGCATCAACCGATTGGGTACGTCCTGCTAACCCGTAGATCGTAGCGATGGGTAAGGCTGCCTGGATTTGTTGCGCGATCGCTACGCTGCTTTCGCTCAGAATGATGATAACAGGGGGCTTCATTGCGGTCGATCGCCTGCTTGTATCGCTTTGAGCCGCAGATCCTCAAGTTGCTGCACAAAGGTTTGATGCTCTGTGCTATCGATCCCGGTTTGCAGGACGGCTAAGACCGATCGCATGTCGCCCTGCAGCATTGCCTCCACGTTCAACCACAAGCCCGGAAACACCTTGCTGTGAATGACACCCTGTTTATCCGGCACTAACGAAACATAATCCCCGTCCTGCAACTGAAACCAGTCGATTTTCTGGTCATACACCTGCCAAACAATGTATTCCTGTACGCCACTGCGCCGATAAGCACGTTTTTTATCGCCCAGGTCAATGGCTGCACTACTCGCCGCAACCTCTACAACCAGTTCGGCTGCGCCTTCCAGATAGCTATCGTCACTGAGTGTTGCCTGTCCACCACTTGACTGACTAATCAACAGCACGCCATCTGGTTGTGGTTCGTTGTCTATATCCAGACGCATGGTTGGCTCAATACCCATCCTTACTTCTGGCGTAGCAATTTTATATGTCCATAACCAGCCGATAAGATCACCGTGCGGTTCAGCGTGGGGTGTAAAACGTAACGGCGATGCCATGTAGACGACTCCTTCAATTAGTTCTGCTTTTCTCACGTTGGGCATGGCGTTGTAGCGACGCTCAAATTCGGGACGCGTCAGGCGATCGCCGTTCTCCAGTGGCGGCAACGCCACCCCCTTCAACTGAGAGGCAGTAGTTTGAGGCAGGGAAGAAGTCATAGCAACAGTCCCAATAGCTGAGGTGGGATGAAGTTGAAGCAACAGTGTAGACCTAATCAGGCTGAACGCTGACGGCTGAACGCTGATAGCCAAACGCTAATCTGATTCAATCGCGTCTATGCACCCATTATCAGTAATTTTATTGCGGTCGAGTTTGGCTGGGGATGAGAATCAGTGCCCAGTAGGGAACGTCAGCCGGATTCATGGCGGCGATCGGACGAATCTGCTGGTTCGGCATCGTTGCCCGTTCAATATACAGTGCCCGTGACAGCAAGCCTAAATCGTCCAGAATGGTGCGAACTTTGGCGAAGTGCCTGCCCAGTTTGATGATGATGGCAGCGTCGGCAACGGCAAGGCGATCGCGCAAGGTCGCTTCATCCAACGTAGCAGGCATAATGCTGAGCACATCGTTGCGGTAGGTGAGGGGTACACCTAACATCGCAGCACTAGCAAAGGTCGAAGAAATCCCTGGCACCACTTCAGTATCAAAGCGTCCCGCCAGACGGTTAAAGATGTACATAAACGAGCCATACAGCAACGGATCGCCCTCACAAAGAACCGCTACATCGCGTCCCGCTGTGAGATGTTGGGCAATAGTCTCAGCCGCAGTGTCGTAATAGGGTTGCGACGATCGCTCCACGCTAAACGGTAGCGGCATGGGCACTTCGATTTGCTCTGGGCGAATGAAATCGGCGACGATCGCCCGCGCCAGCACTTTGCCACTTTCCATTGTGGGATAAGCAATGACAGGCACCGAAGTCAAAATGCGGTGTGCCTTGAGCGTCAGCAGCTCCGGATCGCCGGGACCAATGCCTAAGCCGTAGAGTCTTCCAGGGGGTGTAGGGTGTGGGGTGTGGGGTGCGGGGGAAGAGAGTTTTGGGGATTGATTGGCATCCCCTGCCCCCTCTGCTCCCCTTAGCCCTTGTTCCCCGTCCCCTGCCCCCTCTTGTTTCCTATCCCTATTCCCCACTCCCCACTCCCCACTCCCTATTCCTGCTTCAGTCATAACTCAGTCTCCTTTGCTAACGCATTCACGGCTGCGGCTGCCATTGCACTACCACCCCGACGACCCTGAATGGTCAGAAAGGGCACACCCCTGCTGTTTTCTGCCAGTGCGGCTTTTGATTCGGCAGCACCCACAAACCCAACCGGAAAACCCAAGATTAGCGCTGGTTTTGGCGCACCTTCATCAAGTAATTCCAACAAGCGAAATAAAGCAGTTGGGGCATTGCCGATCGCCACCACTGCGCCATTCAAGTGCGATCGCCACAGTTCCAAAGCCGCTGCCGACCGTGTGTTCTGGATGGTTTGGGCGATCGTGGGCACTTCTGGATCGTTCAACGTGCAAATAACCGCATTGTTAGCAGGCAAGCGTTGACGAGTGACCCCATTTGCCACCATCTGAGCGTCACACAAGATTGGTGCGCCGTTGATGAGTGCCGATCGTCCCGCCTCTGCTGCATTAGTGGAATAGGCTAAATCTTGGACAATATCAGTCATACCGCAGGCATGAATCAGCCGCACGGCTACCGTTTCTAAAGCGGCTGGCAGCATTGCCAAATTTGCCTCAGCTCGAATGATGGCAAAAGAGTGTTGATAAATTTCATTGCCGTCCCGAATGTAGTCAATCATTTTAAGCGGTTGTTTAAACAGAGAAAAGAAGCAATTTAATAGTTTTTTATCAACAATTCCTGCCCCTCAGCGGCATTTTTTTGCTTATAGTTATTCATGCCATACTGAAGCGTCCATTCAGTAATATTGGCGAAGTCAAAGAGCTTTCTAATTTCAGGAGAGTCGTCATATGTGATTAGCCATCTGTGCCGACATGCGCGCATATTTTTGGCAAAGCGTTCGTGATCAAAAGAAGTGTGTAATTGTCCTCGAAAACCATAGAGCTTCGATTGTGTAGCACTCAAATAAGGTGGATCGAGAAAGATAAAAACTTTTTCTCCATCTTGGAATAGCAAGTTTTCATAGTCGCCATTAGTAATGCGAATTGAGGCTAAATGAACAGAAAGATTGCGTAAGCGTTCGATCGACGAATCTGTAAATCTTCTTTCAAAAGCTTGTTGCGAATAGCCACCAGAGTCAACCGTGCCTGAAAATGTAATGCGATTTAAGACAAAGAAGCGTACTGCTCGCTCAAACTCACTAAGTTTTAAATCTGGGCAGGTGAAATAATTAAACAGTTCTCTACCGTTCGTATATTTTTGGTTCGTATATTTTTGCTTGATCTTATCTACTTCATCTACAAGCTCTGCAATATCATCCTTAGCAGCAAGCCAGAAACAATACAAATCAAAATTTAAGTCATTGAGCCAATACTGCTTGATTCGACTACCGAACAGTTGCTTCACTGCAAGAAAAACTGATCCCCCACCCACAAAAGGCTCTCTATATTCATTAATGCTTAGCGGAATATAGGGGATTATTTTATCGAGGGCTTTTGATTTTCCACCCGGATAGCGAAGTGGACTTTTGATTTGAGCCATAATAACTAACGATTTGCTCTGATCTCAATTTCTACGTTTTCATTGTGCTCAACCTCAAGCAACAATTTTCTAATAGTACTCTCTTCCTTTTTACTAAACACTAATGAATTGACTCTAATAAACTCTTCTAATTTTTCTGGGGACCAAGGTAAAATGATTGAATCCTTAATACCTCTACCTGTAAGCCTCAGTCTTACAGAAAAGTTGACGCGATGACCGTTCAACTGTAAGGCATCTATATTTGAGTATACAATTAGCTTGAAAAGACCATCTTGGATATCGCTCAACTCTGGTAAAGCTTTTCGAGTCGAGTTTTTCGATTCTTGGATAATGTAACTCTCGTCTACGTGAATCATTTCATCTGGTGTCAAGTAATAAGTCCCTCCCAAATAGTTTTCAATGCAGAAGGTCGCTTTCATGCCATCAATGAGATATTCAAGCTTATGAGATGTTGCTGCCTCTCGCCTACTTGCACCCCGCGATCCTTTCAAAGAAATATTCTTGAATTCTTCAAAATCCTTAATGATCGCCTGCAAATACTTTTCCATTCCAGCATGAGAGTGAAGTGGTACATTAATTTGCCTCGATATAACTGCGTATGAGTCGAGAGCTTTTCTAAAAATTTCGACAAAGCGCTCCTCAAACAAGCTTCTGTTCCAATGCAAAGCACTCTGCTTATAATCTAATATTTCTTGAATTTGAGACTTTATAAATTCATTGTTAAATCGTTGTTTGGTGAGCTTATTCTTAGTAGATTGCTTATCTTTATAACTTTTTTCTGCATTTTCATAGTATCCAAGAACGATATACGTATTCAGTAAATTCATCCATGAAATTGTTGAATACTGAAGCTTGTCTAAATCTCCATCTCTTCCTTCGTCTTTAATGACAGGAATTACAGTTAGGATTTTTGCGGCGTTGTAAGTATTATAAATTCTTGCAAACGGGTAGCTTCTTGTTCGTTTTGGTGAAACCCATTTTGAGTAAGCTAGCTCTGAACTATCTGTCTGTATGATTCCGTAAGCGCTGGATTGATTGATGTCAAAGTCTGCAAAAGCGCCTTTTGCTAGACTTTCTGTCAAACAAGCTCTATACTTAACACCTTTTATAAATCCAGTAAAGTGCAGAACTATAGTCATGGTGTCAATCGAGCTTGATCAAGTAATTGCTGCAGTTCCACGATCGTATGTCGATCAACAAAGCTTCTAAAGGTTTCATGCCAATGCGATCGACACGTTTGATAAACTCGTAGTATTTGCTCAACTAGGTCAGGCAGTTGTGTAGAACGGTAGTTTTGGTAGAGTAATCGACCAAAATTTGAATCGCCATCTCCCACATAAACGCGGTAACGTTCTGTTGTAATGCCAAGCAATGTAATATCACTGGCAGAGTGTTGAGCACAGGATTTTTCACACCCGCTGAAATGGATATTAATCGGACGATCAAGCACGATATGTTGTTCTAGATGAGCCGCTAGTACTAGAGCATCTGCTTGCGTGTTAGTAGCCGATGACTTGCAACCTGTTGTACCAGAACAGGCAACGATCGCGCTGTGAGAATGTGTGGATGATCCGCTTAATCCTAACTGTTCAACTTCCTGCATTACTACTGATATTTCTGACGTTGGAAGATCAGAAAGTAACACAGTCTGCCACGGCGTTATTCGCAAAATGCCACTGCCATATCGTGCTGTTATTGTTGCTAATCCGCGCAGTTGTGTCGTCTCTAAGCGACCCAGCGGTAGAACAACACCAACATAAAAAAGTCCAGGCTGACGTTGAGCATGTATCCCTAAATGATGATATGAGTTAGAGAATGAGTTATGATCAATTTCTTCGTTTCCCTGAAGCAGAATTCTTGCCTTTTGTTCTAATAAAAACGGCAGGCGACTTATTATGGTTCGCAGATATGTTTCTAAACCCCAGTCGTGTAAAAGCGTTCTTAAACGCGGTTTTTGTCGGCTACTATTACCGAGCGTTTGCATTGTGTAGTCACGATAAACCTCTGTCATCGCTATTAGCACTTGCAGACTCTCTTCTGGTCTAATGAGAATGTCTGTTTCACGTGGCGATGCTCCACGATCGCCCAAGCTCAAATGCAAACGAAAGTAAATTTCATCATCGATCGCCACTGCTACCAAACTAATGTCGTTGGGTCGATCGCGCACCGAAACCGTTTCGCCACCATCAAAACACACGCTAAATTTAGGCGATAACACGGCAAAATCGGGACGCGTTGTAAGATAACGATTCCACTCAGCGACAAACGGGCGTGTATCGAGCAATTGCTGGCGATCGATACCTGCTGTGGGACTGCACATGATGTTGCGAAGTGCATCAATCTCGGTAACAGGAGAGGCTAATCCTACCGCTTGTAAGTGCGCCAATTGATCGCCATCAATGCTTACCTGAAGCTCACGGATTTGCACATTGGCACGATTCGTCACTGTTACATAGCCGCCACCCGCTTGATCGGCAAGGTCAGCGATCGCTTCACACTGGGACACTGTTAGCAGCCCACCTGGTATTCTCAGGCGAGACAGCAACCCATCGCGCGCAACTGATGGCTGAAACAAGCCGGGGCAAGTTGCAAATTTTGATGGTGCAAATTCTGATGGTGCGAATGATGACAAAGCTCTAACTCCTCCCCTGTGCGACGCAGGGAGTAGACAATAAAGGCATCCCGCAGATACCACCCAGTCGGCATTCTGACTTAAAAGCATTCAAAACGCTTCATTACAGTTGCGGCACAGTACCGGAATCACACCGGACTTTCCCGACTCTAGGCTTCAGTAACTTAGCATGAGAAAGCAGTGGACGCGTGAGATGCCATTTTTTGTAATAAGCAGCTATCAGCTATCAGCTATCAGCCCTCAATCTTTCGCTCTTAGCGAAAAGACTAGCAGGCAGAATATTCAGTCAGAGTAACGCTGGCATGATTGATCGTCAGGGTATGTCTTTAAAGCTGACCGCTGACCGCTCAAGTATTGTTATCTTCTCACACGCAATTTAAAACGACTTTATGACTCAAAAATGGCTTTCGGTGGTGGGCATTGGTGAGGATGGGTTGGAAGGCTTAAGCCCGATCGCACGTGCTCTTGTTGATCGCGCTGAAGTGCTGGTGGGGGGCGATCGACATCTTGCGATGCTGCCTACTGACGATCGTGAGCGGTTGGTTTGGACAGCACCGATGCGTGAGTCGATCGAGGAAATTTTGCGTCGGCGAGGGCAAGCCGTTTGCGTCTTAGCGAGTGGAGACCCCATGTGCTACGGCATTGGCGTAACGTTACTCCGTCGCATTCCCCTGGCGGAAATGACACTTCTTCCGGCACCATCGACGTTTAGCCTTGCCTGTGCCCGACTTGGCTGGTCGCTCACGGAGGTCGAAACGGTCAGCTTGTGCAATCGTCCGCCTGCACTACTGCATCCCTATCTCTATCCTGGTGCGAAACTCTTGATTTTGAGTGAGGGTAAGCAAACCCCCGCGATCGTTGCCGATTTGCTGTCTCAACGCGGTTTTGGCAACAGTGCGATGACCGTTTTAGAACGGTTGGGTGGCGCTCACGAACGACACGTTACAGGTATTGCGTCTACCTGGCACGAAACGGATTTAGCAGACCTCAACGCGATCGCGGTCGAGTGTGTCGCTGATCCAGGCACAGTACCATTACCACGCACACCGGGACTACCAGACAGTGCCTATCATCATGACGGGCAACTGACCAAACGCGAGGTGCGATCGCTCACCCTCTCAGCCCTCGCACCCATGCCAGGAGAACTTTTGTGGGATGTCGGTGCAGGCTGTGGTTCGATCGCCATTGAATGGATGCGAAGCCATCCTCGCTGCCGTGCGATCGCCGTTGAGAAAGCCCGAACTCAATACATTGCTGATAATGCCGCTGCACTTGGTACGCCGGGGTTACACATTATCGATGGTAAAGCGCCTGCCGTGCTCAAGGATCTGCCTCAGCCGCACGCCATCTTCATTGGTGGTGGCATCACAACAGACGGCATGATCGAAACCTGTTGGGAGGCGCTGCCATCTGGCGGTCGTCTGGTTGCCAATGTAGTCACGATCGCGGGTGAACAGCAGCTTTTTCAGTGGCAACAAAACGTAGGCGGAACCCTTACTCGTATTGCGATTCAACGCGCCGAGCCGATCGGTCAGTTTTTGGGCTGGCGATCGCTGGCACCAATCACACAATGGACAGTGGTAAAGTTAGAGTGAAGAACCATTTAGTTTTGTTAAGCATCTATCGCTATGACCGCCTCAACGCCCCAATCCCTTTACGACTTCACCGCTACGAGCATAGATGGCAAGCCCATTAGCTTGAGCACCTATCGAGATCAGGTGTTGCTAATTGTGAATACTGCCAGCGCCTGTGGTTTTACACCGCAGTACAAGGGGCTGCAAGCACTTTATGAAAAGTACGAAAAGCAGGGCTTTGTGATCCTGGGCTTTCCCTGCAACCAATTTGGGCAGCAAGAACCAGGCAGCACGGCTGAAATTCAATCCTTTTGCGAGATGCGCTTTGGTGTCACATTTCCGCTGTTTCAGAAAATCGATGTGAATGGTCAGAATGCTCATCCGCTCTATCAATACCTGACGAAAGCAGCTCCAGGTCTTTTGGGCACCGAGTCCGTCAAGTGGAACTTTACGAAATTTTTGGTCGATCGCGCTGGCAATGTGGTTAAACGCTACTCCTCACTAACCAAGCCAGAAGACATTGAACAAGCGATTCAAACACTTCTACAAACGCAGTTTCCAGTCCTCAAGTAAGGATTTGTGAGGTAATTAGTTGTAAAGCCCTTTGGGCATACCACAAAGGTTGTTGGTTGTTAGACCAATCGCTCGATTAGTGTAGCTTACTAAAAACTAGAAACTTAACGGCTACTAGGCGATCGCGCCCGACGCACTAAAGAAGCACCAAAATAGATCTCAAAAATCTCTGACCGCTGAAAGCTGACCGCTGAAAGCCCTACTACGACAATCGTTTGAGCCACTCCACCGCGCTTGAAACATCTGCTACTCGATCGCCCTCAGGCATAGCAGGACGCTGAACCATAAATATCGGCAACGCTAGCTTTCTTGCTGCAACAATTTTGGCGTAGGTCGCATCACCGCCGCTGTTTTTGCTGACGATCGCGTCAATCTGGTATTGCTTCAAAAGTGCGATTTCATTTTCCAACGTGAACGGACCGCGATCGAGGAGCAATTTACCGTTGGGCAGTGCCACGCTGGGATCAGGTGGATCGATCGATCGCATCAAAAACCAATACTCCGTCAATGTTGCAAAAGGAGCCAGTTGCTGCCTGCCGATAGTCAGAAAGAGCCGTTTTAGATGGGCTGGTACGGCTTTCGCGGCTGCTTCGACGCTCTCAACTTCAAGCCAGCGATCGCCCGCAACTTTCTCCCACGCTGGTCGCATGAGCATAAGATGAGGCATATCAAGCGCGATCGCCGCTGTTGCTGCATTCCAGGACATTTTTGCGGCAAAGGGATGCGTCGCATCGATCAAGACATCGATCCGCTGCTCTTGAAGATAAGTGACCAAACCATTGGAGCCGCCAAAGCCGCCGACTCGCACCTCTCCTGCTAGCGTTGATGGGTGCTGAGTCCGACCTGCCAGCGAAGTGATGACTGTGATACCCGAAAGCGTTGAAAGTTGCATTGCCAGCGCAGCAGCATCACCCGTCCCGCCCAAAATGAGGATTCGTAGCGGTTTAGCGATCGCAGTACCCACTGCACCCGTCAACGGCATCACAGGCGCTTCAACCCTTAGTCTTGGCAACCTCCAGGTTAATGAATGGCAGCGCACCATTGCCGCCCATCACCTGTGGAAACTTGCCATCCCATTTTTCGATCGCCTGTTTCTGTAATAGTTCTGGTGTTAGCGTCTCTCGCAGCAAGCGCTGTGCTTCTGCCTGCCCCTTAGAGCGATTGACCGTTGCCTCGGCTTCTTGCTCAGCTTCTTGAGCCACGTAAACAGCCCGTTGCGCTCGCTGCTCGGCAATCTGCTTTTCTTCAACCGCATGGGAAAATTCAGGCGAGAACTTTAAATCGACCACGCTAGTATCAAGAATAATGATGCCGTACTTATCCAGACGAGTACCCAGCGCCAGATCAAAATCTTGCTTCAACTCATCACGTTTGGTAATCGCTTCTTCAATGGTGCGACGAGCCGCCGCAATCTTGAAGGACTCCTGAGTTTGAGGCGCAATAATCTTCGACACAATATTTTGCAAGCTACCTTGCGATCGTCGAATGTTCACAACCTGCGTTGGGTCTAAGCGGAAGTTAATCGCAAAGCTGGCAGTTAGATCCTGCAAATCTTTAGTGGAGCTTTGAGCAGGTACTTCAAACTTTTGCACGGTCAAATCGTAAATATCGACCTTTGAGACAAACGGTGGTTTGAGATGGATACCTTCCAGCAATTCACCGTCACGTGCCTTGCCCAAAATGCTAATCACTCCAGCTTCGCCTGGATTGACGATGACAAAGGCATTCAGCCCAAGCAGTGCCACAAGACCGACGATCACCAATAAGGCAGTCGTCTGCCAGGTTTGCGCTTGCTGACTACTCACGGTTAAGCTCCTTTGTGTTGTTCCCTGCTACGACCATAGACGATCGCTGTTGCATAATGCTTGCCAACAACAAAGATGATTGCTCTCGAAGCAGTCATCACAGGAGAGTGATCGTGCCATACCTTCAAAGGTCGCGATCGCGTTCCTACCAAAAATTAGCCACAGGTATCAGAAGCGGCAGTTAATGAACAGTACCCTCAGTTAAAGACAGGCATCAACTTACAAGAATATCTCCTTCATTGGGTAGACGATTCTTTTTGACTGCCTCCTCAACATATAAAAGTATGTTCGAGGCTGAAATTGATGATACAGGTTTGGCTTTGGCTGGGATGCATCAGCATGACGTTAGGCTCAGTCTTTTTTGGCTTTGGAGTCGATCGCGCAAAAGGTAAGCGGTGGCAAGTTGTTTACAGCTTGAATTCTTTCATTAATTAGAATCAGTTGAAGAAGTCACTAAAAACGAGCAAGCCTTCAGTCGGTACTGAAAGGAGATGAACCAATACAATACCTCTCAAAGAAGTTGTAGTTTACCGATTTGAAAACAGCCATAGATTACCGATAGGCAAGTTCCTTAAACTCCTCATGTTCAGGAAAAGGGTAAACCCGTAGATTAGGCTTCAGGTTGATATTGAGCCTCCGATAGAACATTGGATGCACCACACAGTAATCTGTAACGAGCAGCGGTAATCTTATTCTTGAACTATATTCAAAATCTGCTTCTACAAAGCCCGATTTCTGATCAATCGTCCGTACCCGTCCGATGATACCCAACTCAGCTATGAGTTGTCGAAACGCGAAAGGAGAGTATTCTCCAGAGGGCCATTCCGATGCGGTGAGCGATGCTCTTTTGTCCAATTCATTCCCTTTAAAGATCATTGGCAAACCTGATAGCGCTTCCACAATTCTGCCAACTTTAGGGTAAACGGCACTGTAAGAGTTAAGCACTTCTTCTGCTAGGGCATATTCACCTTCTGCAACAGCTTTAATGATTGTTTCTGGATGAAAAGCTGGGAATTTTTTTTCTCTAGCGGCTCTAGCGGCGATCGTATTGCAAAGGACAATCAATTGCCGAGGACGCATCTGTGTGTGTCGTAGCACGTAGGGAAACGTCAGCTCAGGTAAGCCTCCATCATTCCGCAAGCTGTTGCCAAAATAGGGATTCCACATCTTCTCGCGGACTTCGTTATAGTCGTCCCATTTGATGTTGATAGACTCTTGAGAGAGCTGATCTACCGCACGCAAATAGTGGTGAAAGCGCCAGCTAATGAGCCGCATCAGATCTTTGGGTCGCCAATGTAGATAGACTTCATGCCGCACAAATTTCAGCGTATTGAGAATGACTTCTTCTTTCAGATAAGGAAATACTTCAGCCATCACAAAAATCTTCAAATGCACTCCATTTCTGGCATGATCTCGATTAAACTCAGAACCGCATTGAATCAGTGCTGCGGTTGTCCGCATCATGATGTCATCATTAACGGCATAGTTTTCCAGGGTATCAATCGCTACAATAATCGGTTTTTTGCGCGCTAGTTCCAGTACAGCCACTTTACCTGCGGCAATTCTCTCATCTGAAAGAATGGCTTCTAGTTCGCTCAATAAGTCGCCTTCAGTATCCAAAAAGTGATTAACCAGAGCGCTGAGCGTATGGCGAATAAAGTTGGAAACTTTACCATTATGGTCGCCGAAAATACAGGCAGCTTGAATCCGAAGATCCTGACCTTTTAACTGTCTAAAGATGATCAGCCAAATGAGAAAATCCCATATTTTTGCAATCTTAGGAATGGCAACCTCACGGGACTGCATGGTGAGTTTAGAAACTTTCTCCAGAATTTGTTCAAAGGCTACAGGCTCATCGACATCGATTGCGATCGTGTTACGAAGCTGCTTTTGAAAGGAGAAGAATTGAGAGAGCGCCGTTTTTCCCGATCCTCTTCTGCCCACAATGAGGAAGACATTTGGGTCGAGCGCTAGGCTATTAAATCGAGTTTCGTAAAAGAAATATTCGCTGTAATCTTGCTTGAGGAGCTTCACTTCAGATTCACAGTCAGCTTCTCCAAAAGGACTGACTTGCTTAGCAGTTTCCTGGTGCAATCGGGTTCTCCTCTCTCTTTAAGCGGGGGCTATACGCCCACATTATGAGTGAGTCGAAGTCATTATTTAATTACCCTTCCGGGTAGTCTATTCTACTAGACCGTTTCTGCAACTTGCTCGATCGTTTACAACGTTAAGGGGATTGCAAGAAAAGAAGATACCAGTGGTTTGGGTTTCGGCTCTGCTCAACCCGCTATGACTGAAGGTTGAGCGTAGCTGAAACCTGGTTAATTGGTCGGTGATTAAATCGCAAAGCCCTAAGGTTCTAGACGACAAGTTTATGTTTGAGTGTGTTGCCCTTGCCGTCAACTCCGTCAGCAGTACAGAGCGATTGGCTTTCATGAGAAGAGTGCATGTGATGAAGCGATCGCCCCTCACAACTTGATAGTTAACCGCCGACCTCAAGCGAACATTGGTGATCTTAAAGGGCGATAACATAGCTTTTTAAGAAGGTTCGGGCAAAGGCGCGATCGCGCCTGACTGGATCGGATCTCCTTGATCAACGCCTTACTCAAAATCGTTATGACTATGATATAGTCAGGTCAGTCCTTAAGTTGTCGGTCGTTGTGCGTACCGAACCAGTGCTGGGCTGACTTTACTGATTGTTCTGCGAACCAAACGCGCTGACAAAGATCAAGACGCACCCAATATACCCAAAGATAAGGAGACTGTAATCTCATGACTCAAGAAGGATGCTTGCGCGTTGGGCAATCTGCTCCCGACTTCACAGCAACGGCTGTAGTAGATCAAGAGTTTAAGACGATTAAGCTGTCTGACTACCGTGGCAAGTACGTTGTGCTCTTTTTCTATCCGCTCGACTTTACCTTTGTTTGCCCGACTGAAATTACTGCGTTTAGCGATCGCTACGACGAGTTTAAGCAAATCGGTACCGAAGTGCTAGGCGCGTCGGTTGATAGCGAATTTTCTCATCTGGCATGGATTCAAACCGATCGTAAGAGCGGTGGTGTGGGCGACCTCAACTATCCCCTCGTTTCTGACATTAAGAAAGAAGTAAGCGCGGCTTACAACGTGCTTGACCCTGATGCAGGTGTCGCTCTACGGGGTCTATTTATCATCGATAAAGACGGCATCATTCAGCATTCCACTATCAACAACCTCTCCTTCGGTCGCAGCGTTGACGAAACTCTACGGACGTTGCAGGCAATTCAGTATGTGCAATCTCATCCCGATGAAGTGTGCCCCGCTGGTTGGAAGCCCGGTGATGCAACCATGAACCCCGATCCCAAAAAGTCGAAGGAATACTTCGCAGCCGTATAACGTTTGACTATCCGTTACAGCGGTTCCTAATCCAGTGAAGTACAGTCGCAAAGAGGTAGAAGGCAGAGGGCAGAGGGCAGAAGTTAAGTTAAAGAGAACGGCGGCTTTCCTTCTGCCTTAAAACCCCAACCCTTGTACCGCACGCTAATGGGAACCGCTACATCAGAGTTGAGTTAGACACGAATAGAAGGGTGGGCGAAGGCTCACCCTTTTGTTTGGGCGCTTTAAGGTGCGTACAGTATGCCAACACAGAGATGCTTTGCACGGGTGATGGTTTAAATCAAACCTTGCGATACATTAGGACAACTAATCGACGTAGTTCATACAGAACGACATGCAGGTAGCCTTAAAACGGCTGGACTTTGATCATCCATTGAGACAGGCTTCATGATTCCGGCTTCCGATCGCTATTGGCTCAAAAATGCCCACGTTCCACTACCCCTGCTAGATCAAAGTCCAAACGACCTCCTTCCTATACCCGCTACTCAGAGCGCCTCACAGCCAGACTTTCTTCTCGTTGATGTTGAAATTGACGGCAGTACGATCGGCGCGATCGCTCCAGCAGGCAGAACCAACGATGAACAACCATCCGTTGACCTCGGTGGCGGCATTGTCTTTCCCTGCTTTGTTGATCTACATACCCACTTAGACAAAGGGCACATCTGGGAACGGACACCCAATCCTGACTGCACCTTCGATGGCGCGATCGATACCAGCCAAACCGATGCTAAAAAACATTGGGATGCGGATGATGTGTATCGTCGTATGGAGTTCGGACTGAAGTGTAGCTATGCTCATGGCACAAAAGCACTTCGTACCCACATTGACTCAGCGGGCGAACAAGCAGCCATCAGCCTGAGCGTCTTTAAAGCCCTCCAATCAGAATGGAGAGCGCGGCTGACCCTGCAAGCCGCTTCTTTGGTGTCATTGGAATACTATTGCACGCAAGCGGGTGAACAACTGGCTGAGCAAGTTGCTGAGGTTGGCGGCATTTTGGGTGGTGTTGCTTACATGAACCCAGACATTGAGGCACAGGTCGATCGCGCCTTCACGCTGGCAAAAGCCCATCGCCTTAATCTGGACTTTCACGCGGACGAAACTAACGACCCCAATGCAGAAACTCTACGTATCATTGCTGAGACGGCGATTCGACACCAATTTCAGGGGCAAATTGTGTGTGGGCACTGCTGTAGTTTGGCGGTACAGTCACCGGAAACGGCGATCGCAACGATCGCCCTCGTCAAGCAGGCAAAGATTGGTATTGTCAGCTTACCCATGTGCAATCTATATCTACAAGATCGGCAAACAGGGCGCACCCCTCGCTGGCGTGGGGTGACGCTGCTGCACGAATTCAAGCAAGCAGGTGTACCCGTTGCGATCGCCAGCGACAACTGCCGCGACCCGTTTCATGGCTTTGGTGACCACGATGGTTTAGAGATTTTCAGCTTATCAGTCAAAATTGCCCACCTCGATCGTCCTTATGGAACATGGTGTCGTGCCATTACAATGACTCCGGCTGACCTCATGGGCTTGCCAACTGTAGGGCGCATTGGCGCGGGTCTTCCTGCCGATCTCGTGCTCTTTAAGGCACGCCGCTATAGTGAATTGCTGTCGCGATCGCAGCACGATCGCGTTGTGTTACGCGCTGGCAGGGCGATCGATACGACCTTACCCGCGTATGCTGAGTTAGACGATGTGACCGCCAAAGGGCATAACAAGCGACACTAGCGCAACATACGGTCAAGCGATCGAGTGCTGAATCTCGCTACAGTGGTCTAGGGTGCAGTAAGAACAAATTTGATCATGTCTGACACAACCTCCTATCGCCCTCAATTGGCTGTTACGCTGGGCGATCCAGCAGGCATTGGTATAGAAGTGGTACTTAAAGCACTGGCAATGCCACTTGCGGACTGTGACGTGACGATCGTTGGTAGTCGATCGCGTCTTATAGCTACCTACCAGCAGTTGCGATCGCGCCACTCACACCTTGCCCTGGCGAATCCAGATTACCTAAATATCCTTGACGTGGCGCTGGATGCCTCTGTAGAAGAGCAAATTATGATTGGACAGGAAAGCGCTGCCAGTGGAGCCACCAGCTTTCGCTATCTAGCAACTGCGATCGCCCATGCTTTAGATGGAACGTTTCACGGTATTGTCACCGGACCCATTTCCAAAGCCGCCTGGAGTGCAGCCGGACATGCCTATCCTGGACAGACTGAACTGCTGGCAAAACGGGCAGGCGTTGACCGCTTTGGTATGTTGTTTGTCGCTCGATCGCCCTATACAGGCTGGATTTTGAGAACGCTACTGGCAACGACTCACATTCCCCTACGTCAGGTTGCCGATGCCCTCACTCCAGCCTTACTCACTCGCAAGCTCGATCTACTGATCGAATGTTTGCGACAAGATTTTGGTTTAGAAACACCCCGCATTGCGATCGCCGGACTCAACCCTCACAGCGGCGAACAGGGCAAATTAGGGCAGGAGGAACAAGACTGGCTGATTCCCTGGCTTGACGAGACGCGCGATCGTCTTCCTCAACTTCAATTAGAGGGACCTATTCCGCCTGACACACTATGGGTAAAACCAGGGCAAGCGTGGTTTGGGAGACATCAGGACGTAGAGGGTACAACAGTTGCGTCTTCTCGAAGCGTTAATCCTGCCGATGCCTATCTGGCGCTCTATCACGATCAAGGGCTGATTCCAGTTAAACTGATGGCGTTCGATCGAGCGGTCAATACCTCGATCGGGTTGCCCTTTGTGCGTACATCGCCCGATCACGGTACAGCCTTTGACATTGCCGGGCAGGGCAAAGCAGAAGCAACCAGTATGAGAGCCGCGCTAGAGTTGGCGGCAGAACTGTGTTACAAGCGTCAGAAGCGTCGGATGGCAGCCGTTTTGAATCCGCTCCTGAGTAAAATTTAGCACCAAAGCATCAGGCAATCGTGCCTCATAGAAAGCCCCTGCGAAAGCTAGGAGTAAGGCAGTGCGCGTAAATTTGCTCAAGGCTCTGACAAGGTTCACGTTCTTTAAGCTTCCGCAACAGATCCCTTGATCGTTCCTCGAATCCACTGATCGCTAGATGCTTTAATACCAGGATTTTGCGGAATCTAGTTAGGATTTGATGACTTTTTCAACAGTTCTTAATACAATCAAAGAGGGTTTAGCGCGAAAATGAAACGAGTTCAGTATAGAGGACTACAATCTCTTTCCTCTAAATTAAGCCTTAGTTTTAACTTATTTCTACTCCTACAGCTACTTCAAGTCGCTCCATACAAGCTCCCTCTCCTCACCAAAATTCCATTAGCCAGTACAAGGGTGATATTATGCTTCAGTCTGCACAGTATTCTCTCAGCGTGATTCAAGACGAGGCGCGTGAACTCGTCCGTAAAGGTAAAGTCAGCCGTCAGCAGCCGATCTACATTCTTTGCCAATTCATTCCAGCGCGCGAATGGGCGCTGGTCGAATGCGAACTGGAACGATGCAGTTTTCTGCTCCGCGATCGTATCGGTGATCTCGTCGGTCGTGAACAGTGGGACAACGACTAGCTGAGTTCAAGCCAGAAGAAGCAAATTAGGATGATGTGCCTTCATTCCTGATCTGCTCTAGTTCAGCCCGCATAGCCACAATTTGTGCTGTTAACTCCTGTAGCTCTAGCTGAATCCCTGGAGGGGCAGACGGTGTTGTCGAGACAGTACTCGTCTGCCCTGAAGCAGGCGGCTGAGAGCGTTGGGAAAGTAGCGTATCGACGAAGTTGCGTGCCTCCTGCTCGGTTACTTCGCCCTTCTCTGCCCACTTGGCTGATAGCTCGCTCCACTCTTGGTTTAGTCTAGAGAAATTCTCGCCGCGCTTTTCCGAATCTTGCAGCACTTCTACTAGAGACGCTGTCGCCCCAAGCGTGACACGAAACCCTTTTTGAACCAGTTGCACAAGGTTGTCAGAATTCATCGCGATCGTATCCTTTAAGCATCATGCGGACAGTTTAAGCCTACTTTACAAATACAGGTAGAAGATGTTGAAATTCGGAGGAAAAAGAGTCTTCTAGTGAGTTGCTTTGATTAGTGCTGCTGCTTTGCTGTTCAGTATCTTTGAGCCGATGCATAAGCCCAATGCCTTACGCATATTGCTCTAAATATTGATTGATGTCTTCTATCAAACGGCTGAGTTCAGCTTCGGTTGTCAGGCGAATGCGATCGTCCCTTAGAGTAATCAAAACTTTGGCAGCAAATGGGGTTGACCAGATATTAGGGTTACAAAAAACTTCGAGAAAGACATCACCCGTATACTGGTACTCCATCGGCTTTTGAGGCGTTGCGCGCGCTCCAGGAGCGGTTTTTTTGGTGGCAATGGCTTTGAGGCTGTCCATAAGCTGAGAGAGCGCTAGCTGTAACTCTCTGGCAGCCTGGGGCGTAAAGCTCATTGCCACAGACCCTTCAACGAGATTGATGGTAAACCGAGATACAGACATGCGGGGCGAAATCCAACGATCGGCACTCTAAATGGTACTAGCGATGGTAACTGAAAAGATCTTCTCTTTACGAATCAGACAATGAAATAGCAAATAGCTTCAATCATGCCGTAGCCGTCATGCTGCTGCATTGCTGCTGCCACTGGACAATTGCAGCGTTTCTTAACTACTGAGAAAGTTTACTGGTAAGGGTTAAACGCCAGTGGTGAAGGGGCGATTGCTGTCCTACAGTGAGGGTAAATAAGTTTAAGGAAAGCTGTGGCTATAGATAATCGATCGCGCGTACGTAAAGTGCTGCTGATCACTCTACTGCTTAACCTGTTTGTCATGGTGCTAAAAGCTGGAGTTGGCTGGCTTACGGGGTCACTCAGCTTACTAGCGGATGCGCTGCATAGTGTAACCGACAGCGCCAACAACGTTTTAGGCTTGGTCGCCAGCCGCTTTTCGTCGCCAGAACCCGATCGTGACCATCCCTATGGACACCAAAAATTTGAGGCTGTCGGCGCGTTGGGCATTGCCGCTTTTCTAGGCATTGCCTGCTTTGAGATTTTGCAAGGCGCGATCGAGCATCTGATGACTCCGCATCATGATCCAGTTAAAATCTCTCCTCAAGAACTATGGCTACTGCTCATTGTGCTGGGAGTCAACATTTTCGTTGCTTTTTACGAGCGGCATGAGGGAATGCGTATCGGGAGTGCCATTCTAATCGCTGATGCTAAACATACGATGAGTGATATTTGGGTCACGATTAGTGTCTTGGGCGGTTTGATCGGCATCTGGGCGTGGGGGTTGCAGTGGCTAGACGTTGCGCTGGCATTTCCGGTTGCCGTGCTGGTCTTTTCAAGCGGTTGGTCAGTATTGAAGGACAATTTGCCGTCGTTGGTGGATGAGATGGCGATCGCTCCCGAAGCGATTCACACGATCGCTATGCAAGTTCCGGGTGTGTTGAACTGCCACGATATTGCGTCTAGAGGCGTGGTTGGTCGTCAAACCTTTATCGAAATGCATCTGATTGTCGGTGCACCTGATGTCGAAACGGCTCACCAGGTTACTGAAGAAGTGGAAGAGCGCTTGGAAGAACGCTTCGGTCCGGCTCGTATCCTCATTCACCTTGAGCCACCTGGCTACACCTCTGATCAAATCACCTACGAATCAAAGGTCTGATTAAAAAAGGTGGAAGCTTGAAGTTTTTGGAAGACAAGCCTAACTACGAATGCTTCTCGTGCGCAGCTTCCAGGGCGCGTCATCAATTTAGCTCCGAAACCTTACGGTATCAGCATTGTCGCGCCCGTCCCAACACACCAGGCTAGGGGCTGGAACCCTGGTTGCAAGTAATGTGTAGTCGTAATCGACGGCAGCCCTTAGTGTTAAGGCTCTAATGTACGCCAGTTTAAAGTATGAAAGCCCCAGGTTGCCCTGGGGTTTTGGAGTCATCAGCTCTTTGCACCTATGACGTTAAAAGAAATGGCAATACTTTGACTCTGCCTGAAGATAGAGGAATGGCGAAGGAGGACAGAACCCCAGTTCGATCGCCGCGACCTAGCTGGAATTTCAGCCGATTACTGATTGAAGCGATGTTAACTTGGTCGTTACAATCAACATGAGCGATCGCTAACAATAGCCTTAACCGCTGAAACAGGGAGCAAAGCTGCGATGGAATTTGTGCTCGACCCACCGATCGCCACCAAAATCCGCAAAATGGATCAACGCGTACGCTGGCATGACCCTGCGATCGTGCAGCGGGGCATTGACCAGACTCGCCTCGCGCTAGACGACGGACGGGAAGACAGCCCAGAGTTCTCTTTTCTGGTGCTGGGCGATAGTGGCTCTGGACCGCATCGAGGGCATAACCCACAGCGACGCATTGCCGAACAAATGCTGGAGCATCAACACGAGTGCCGTTTTGTGTTGCATACAGGCGACGTAATCTACTTAACTGGATCGAGCGCTTACTATCCGCCCAACTTTATTGAGCCATATCGAGAGTTTTTGGTAGGGGGCGAAGATTTTAAGCGCATTGCGTACGATCGCATGGTCTTCAATCTGCCCTTTTTACCCGTCCTCGGCAACCACGACTACTACGACATGCCACTTCTCTACGGCATGTTGTCACAGCTCACGCTACCGCTGCGTCAATTGCTCCAGTCTCGCCTCGATTTGGATGTGAGCTGGCGTGGCTCAGTGCAAGGCAATGCATATGCCCGCGCCTTTCTTGACTACCTCAAGGTTCTTAAGCCGGGTGCTGAGCTAGAACGACATCTAGACAAGCACTATACGGCTAAAACTGAGACGGGACGCTGCCTGAGCTACCAGCCAGGGCGCTTTACCCGTCTCCCAAACCGTTACTACACGTTTCGATCAGGCGGCATTGACTTTTTTGCGCTGGATTCAAACACCATCAATGCACCGATTCCCCTGCCAGATAACCCCGCTGGAGAAAAGTACCGTCGCCATCTAGAGCACCAGCGATCGGATATGGATAACCAGATGCAGGAAATTTTGATTACGCTGGCGAAGCTCAAACCGGACGAACCGGATGATGCGGAACGGATGGATGACCTGCAAGCCAAGCTAGAACAATTAACCGAAGTTAAAAAAGACATCATCAAACAACTGGAATCAAATGAAACAACAGAAACAGATTTGCACCAGCTAGATTGGCTCCAACAAAAGCTTATAGAGTCGTGGAACACCGATGCTGTGAGGGGACGGGTACTCTTTTTCCATCACCCACCCTATGTCACTGAGGCAACCAAATGGCATCAGGCACAAACGCTGGCAGTACGCTATCGACTGCGACAAGTGCTGGATGCTGTAGCGGCAACAGTCGGCGATCGTGCCAAAGGTCGGTCGATCGTAGACCTAGTGCTCAACGGTCATGCTCACTGCTTGGAGTATTTACGCACCCTGGAGACTGGTCATGCTGACGCGAACACCAATTGGATTGTCTGCGGCGGCAGTGGCTTCAGCTTGCGGCGACAGCGCGAGGAAGGACCCGATGTAAAGGAATTTTTTGGTCAAGTGGGCGATGGTGAAGAACGGCTGGTTGCACGATCGAAGCTGTTTGTCGGACGTAGCGGGCAAGGATCGCATCGACGACGACCCTATTCGTTCATTCGGATTGATGTGCAAGCAGGAACACCACCAACGTTTGTCGTGCGTCCGTATGTGGCAGAACGGTTTCACAAGCAATGGGATGATTACGCGCTTGACCCTTTTACGGTTTAGATGGTTTGACTTCAACTCAACTGCACAACGGGTTGGTCATCAATGAGCGTTTGCAGTGCCAGCAAGTCTTCAACCGTAATACGAAGAAAGCGTTGGTTGTCGACGCGAAACAGCACCTTTACGCGATCGCTTCCTGGCTGTCCTGGCGGCTCAAGTTTAGCAATCTTGCGGGCATCGTCGCGATCGTTTAACGGTTGCACCTGCATTTGGCTACTGTCAACGCGCCGAGTCAACAGGCGATCGCCGTCAAAATAAACCTCTGTCTGATTCGCTTCTATGCCCAATTCCCCGATCACCAATTCAATGCTCGGCTGATTGTCTAACGAGGCACCTAGTAGCAGCTCTATTGGATTGCTCATCGGGTATGCCTGTCCAGGCTTGATCAACGGATGCCAATTATGGGCGTTATGACGGCGATCCCAGTAGCGAATGCCATAGCCGTGATAAAGAAAGTCTTCGATATCGATGCCTTGACTGAGTTGTAGTGCACCGTGCGCGATCGCTTCAAACGGTTTTTCGCAGCGCACCTTTCCCGCTTCAACGTATTGTTGTATCCAAGCTTGCACTGCCGGAATCTGCGCGGTGCCACCGACTAAAAGTACCGCATCAATGTCGGCAAGTTCCATCCCCTGTCGTCGGGCTTGCTGCACCACCTGAGACAGACAGGCATCCAACCGCTCAAAAAACTGGCGCTGCTTCAGAATGTCCTCAAATTGGTCACGGCTCAGTTGCAGTTCGTAACTCTCAAACGTTTCGTCGTCAAAATACACCTCCTGCGCCTGCGTTTGCAACGAAAGCTGAATTTTTAACCGCTCCGCCAGCCGTGTCGTCAACGGAGTCACGGCTAGTGCTTGCGTTTCAGCAAAGTAGTCCACTAACCAGTTGTCAATATCCGAACCGCCCAGATTTTGTCCTGCTTTCGCCAACACTCTGGCTATTTTTGGCTTCTGCCCCGACTGTTCTGCAAACGATTTTTGTCCCCATTTGAGGATAAAGCCGAGTGGTTTCGTCTGTGTCTGAGCAGTGTCGAGCCGTACTAAGGAGAGATCCAGTGTACCGCCACCAAAGTCAATCACCAAAAGCATTTCCTGGTCTGCCAAGCCATAACCCAGTGCCGCTGCGGTCGGTTCATCCAGCATTCGCACGTGTTCTACTTGCAGCGATTCACAGACCTGTCCTAGCCAGAGACGATACGCCTCAAAGCTATCTACAGGCACGGTAAAAACGATCGACTGTCCGGCTTCCGGCTCCATGGTCTTAAGCTGCTGCACCAGCTGAGTGAGGAACCATTGCCCCACTTGTTCAAAGCGCACGGTCTGTCCATCTAGCTCAGGCAAAAAACCTTGCACACTAGAGCCAATACCGCGCTTGAAGTTACGGAAGAACCGTGGGTCAGTGGACAAATCAAGGGCACGATCGCGCACTGCCTGACCAACCACCACCATTCCCTGACTGGCATCTTCGACATAGATCAAACTGGGAATCAGCGGTGGATTCTGACTGGAGCGATCGCTCATGCCAGTTAAAGCAAGCGTTTCTGGTTGTTGTGTCGCCCGATTCCAGCGGGCAATGACAGTATTGCTAGTCCCAAAGTCGATCGCGATGCCCATGCTGTCTCAAATCGTCTTAACTGTGTGTCTCTTTTAAGACAATAGCAAGGAGTGAGGGGTCGGGAGTGAGAAATAACGCTTTCACGATCGCGGCACGAAAGCAATAAGAAGGTGAGTTTTAACAATATTCGTGTTTACGGCTGGAGAGATAGCAGCCCCAAATCATTCATGAAATGTAGGCATCGGTTTTAGCGGTCAGCTTTCATCCGGCTGACCGCTGGTTACTGACCGCTGGTTACTGACCGCTGACCGCTGACCGCTGATTACTGATCACACACCAGATAGAATTGCTATAAGAGCCGTTAATCAGTCAAACCCATCACTCGGCGATAATGAGCTTCGACTTGATGGATCGTCTGATAGTGGGGCTTGCTATATCCCTGACTGTAATCGAAGACCGTTTGTGTAAAGTGACTGGCATCCACTGTATGCAAGATGCCGTCAGCAACGACTCGCTGACCGCGCACCCAGACGCTATCGACTGCGGCAGTTGGTCTGCCCAAAACAAGTAGCTTTACAGGGTCAGTGCGAGGCAGCAGGGACAGATTTTTGAGATCGTAGAGTACCAAGTCGGCTTGCTTCCCAACCGTTAAAGAGCCAACCTGGTCTGCTAGATTGACTCCAGTGAAGCCGCCGATCGCTGCCATGTTGATCGCCTTTCTGGGTGTAATCCAATGCTGATAGTCTGGGTCGGTGACGTTATGCAAAAGGGAGCCAATTTTGATGGCCTCGAGCATATCTTGACCGTCGTTACTGGCGGCTCCATCGCAGCCAAACGAGACGTTGACTCCCGCTTGCAAGTACTTCAGCACAGGTGCAATGCCGCTGCCGAGGCGCAGATTGCTAAGGGCATTGTGAACAACAGTGGATTGGGTTTCTGCCAGAATCGCCATATCAGGTTCATCCAACCAGATAGAGTGCGCCAGAGAGGTGCGGTGATCGAGAAAACCAAGTTGCTGGAGGTGTTTCACGCCACTACCGCCATAGCGCTCTTGAGCCAACATTTTCTGTGCTTTCGTTTCTAACAGGTGAATGTGACGACAGAGATTGTAGCGATCGCTCAAGTCTCGACAGCCCTCAAATAATGCATCGGTGCAGCGATGGAACCCAGTAGGACCCACTGCAATCTGAATGCCTGCGTCGGGTTCATGGAGTTCGGTGACGATCGTCTCCATGATTGCCAGAATAGCGGCAGTGGACTGGTGATAGGGCTTGTGAGGCAGTGTTTTCAACCCTTCGGGATAGCCAGCCACAAAGGGCATGTCTTGAATCAACGGCGCAATGAAGGCGCGAATGCCGACTTCTTTATACGCACGGGCAGCCGCCGCAACGCTTTCCACTTCGTGACCCGCAATCACATACAAGTGATCCATCACGCAGGTGCCACCCGACATTAAAGTGCCAATGGCAGTGCCCAATGCGCCTAGATAGGTCTGCTCCAGCTCGGTTGGAGCGGTATCAAAGACATCTGCCAGCCACAGTTCTAGCGGCAGTTGGGGAATGAGTCCACGTTGCCAGAATTGAACGGAGTGGGCGTGTCCGTTGACAAAACCGGGCAGCAACAGCTTGTTTTCAGCATCGATCGCCGTTCCTACTGTTGGCAAATCGGAGCCGATCGCCGCAATGCGATCGTCCACAATTTGGACATCAACCGTAGCGTAGGCATCATCAACGGGAATCAGAGCCGAACGAAGGGTATAAGTCACGATTAATCCTGGCGACGCTCAACTTCTCCATGCGCTTTCAGCAGGGCAGCGAGCTTATGCCGCATTAGAATACCAGGTTTATCGGATGCCATGTGTTGCTCTTCGCGGATGTCGAGCGGCGCATCGTAATCAGTGGTTTCCAGGATTTCGCGGTCTTCTTGCGTAACGGTGCGATCGAAGGCAATAATATCTGCCGCCTTCGCATCCGCTTCAGTGTCGTTACGAAAGCAGAATTGAATCAGTTGAGAGGTTTTGTCATCGATCGGCGTAGCGGCAGAAAAGATGAGGTGAATCAAACCGTTAGGGTATTGAATTTTGAGTGTGCGAGCAAAGGGCATAAACCAGCGACGCTCGTTCGTGCGGATGGTTTTCTCGTTTTGAATGCCCAAGTTTTGTTTTTGCAGGTCGGGATTGAGCACTTCCACCCAATGCTTCATCACAAAGCCTGTTGCGGTATCGGCAATTTCGTCGATCGGCGGCGGCACTGGATTGCTCATGTCTCCCCAAGAACTCGCATGAACAAAGTTACCGTGAGCGCTGTCAAACGAGTTTTCCATGATCCGCAGTCCGCTGGCGTGCCAGGTTTCGTAGAACTCGTGAATCTGACGAAAGCCCGTCTCGTCGGCTTCGGGAATCGTGGGAATGTCGTTGAGTGGCTCACCCATGCAGACCCATACGTAGCCGTAGCGTTCCTGGCAACGATACCCACTAACTTTATACGTGCGGGGAATGTTGTCGCTGGTAAGTTGGGGCACTTTAACGCAGGCACCACTGCCATCAAATGACCACCCGTGATACGGACAGCGGATGTTACCGTCGATCACCTGTCCCTTCGAGAGTTGCGCCGATCGATGGCAGCAGCGATCGGCTGTTGCCACTGGCTTGCCGTCTCCATCTAGCCACAGCACTAACGGTTGTCCCAGCAATGTGAATGCCTGGGGAGCATCCTGGAGGGAGGCGATCGGCATCACGGGATACCAGAAGCGCTTGAGGACAGGCTGTTGAGTAATTAGCATGAGAACTATAGATTTAGGCTTGACTCGACCTAGTGTTGGAACTTGACTTTAGAAGAAAGTAGCGACTAAAACAGTAGTCGATCGAACACAGTAGACCACAGAACAGTATGTGTGGTGACCACCGCAACAGCAGTAGCCAGGTGGGATTGCGGCAGCACGATAACCCATTTGCGCACCATCGCTGTGAACTTTTTAGTTCTTCAGGCTATAAGTTCAGCATTACAGGGGCGATCGCAAGAACTGTCTCAACCGCTCTAACGATAGAAGGTGTTGTCCTTACTTCCAGATTTGCTGTAGTAACCACAAGACTTGCTGTAGTTACTTCCGAACTTGCTGTAGTAACCTCCGAACTTATTGTAGTAACCACAAGACTTGTTGTAGTAACCACAGAACCTGTCGTGGTTACCTCCGGACATGTTGCCATTACATTTGCATGTCCTGTCCTAACCTCCGGACATATTGCCATTACATTTGCATGTGCTGTCGCTAGATATTCTTAAGCGCACCAAGATTGCACAAACACCTAACAGCGTCGATCGGGTTGACGACAGGAAGCCCAACATTCCCAACTCCCTAAAGAACAATGATCTAACTGGCTGGTTTTGCCCTTATTTATCCAATTCACTCAGCGTTTGAATGTCTGTAGATGTTGGGTTCTGTAAATTCAACTCAATCTATAGCGAGGGACGAGTGTACTGTAAACTTGTGGACTCGGTATGAGCTTGGCTATCGTGTTCTATTGAAGAGTCAGAAGAGCATACTCTCCCAATAGCTCAGAGGCATGTATGAGTGAAAATGCAAAGAACCAACTTCTAGAATTACTCAAAGATCTTGGATGCTGTGAGGATTGTGCTGTCTTTCAATCTACGCTTATATCTTTTCCTAATCTCCACCGTTCAACTGTGACAGTCAAGTTCCCTGATGGTCGCACAGTTCAGGGCATTGGTGAAGCGCAACGTAAATCTGATGCTGACATTGCAGCGGCACAGGCTGCCCTTGATCAAGTGCATAACGAGCATACAGATTCTTAATTCAATGGGGAGAGATAAACGTTGAAGCGCAGGCAGGCGACGCGCTGATTAAGCTAGGTGTTTATCTTTCAGCCGACCTAGAGAGTGCAGATGATAAATCGAAACGACTACAAAAATTGGAGTCTGATTCTCATCTTGAAGACGTATTCAACCGTTGGAAAGCTCAGGGTGATCCAGACCTAGCTATTTGGGGAACTAACTTAGGCAGAAAGCGAAAAGCTACATTAGTCGAAGCATTGCTATGGCAACGGTTCGGAAGTCGAGTTATTACTATCAATGCACCCGGACAACTTCGATCTCTACTGAAAACCTTGCTGTAAAATTTTGCAAGCTGCTTTCTGTACTTGCTTGAGTTCTGGTAGGTCTTGCAGTCTGTTCACTCGGCATATTGTTTAGACAGGATGCCACAATCTGGAGCTGCACTGATATAGGAGGCGATCGACCGTGACGTTTTCGCAGATTCCCGTGATCGATATCGGTGGTTTGAGATCGCACTCATTACGCGCTCGCCAAGCTGTAGCCGCCGATATTCGCCAAGCCAGCCACGAGGTTGGTTTCTTTTACATTGCGAATCATGGTGTTTCGGAGGACACGATCGCGGCAACCTTCGCTCAGACAAAACGCTTTTTTGACCAACCGTTAGCGCTGAAAAACGCGGTTTCCATCACGCAATCTTCGATTTCACGAGGCTACGAAGCGATCGGGCAACAGGCGCTCGATCAAACGCCTGATTTGAAAGAAGGGTACTACATCGGGGTCGAGCGGAAAGCCGACGACCCGCTAGTGCTGGCTGGAATACCGAATCATGGCGCGAATCAATGGGCGACAAATTTACCAGGATGGCAGGCGCATTTTGAAGCATACTTCGACATGATGCAAACGCTCTCTGCTCAACTGATGGCGGCACTGGCACTGTCGCTGGATCTCGATGAACACTACTTCGATGTCATGATTGACAACCCCATGTCCATCTTGCGCCTGCTGCACTATCCACCACACCCGATTGATGCAATGGCAAACCAACTTGGCTGTGGCGCACATACCGATTGGGGATGCATTACAATCCTGCTGCAAGACAATGCGGGCGGGTTAGAAGTCTGCAATGCTGATGGCGGTTGGATTCATGCTGATCCCATTCCAGGCACGTTTGTGATCAATCTGGGCGATATGATGGCACGTTGGACGAACGATTATTATCAGTCTACGCCGCACCGAGTCCTGAACCGATCAGGCAAAGAGCGCTATTCCATCCCCTTCTTTTTTGACCCAAACTATCATGCACTGGTGGATTGTCTACCCACCTGCTACGGAGCAGAAAATCTGCCCAAGTATGCGCCGCTTACCGCTGGAGAACACATTATGGCAATGTATCACCAAACTTATCAAGCGACGGCAACCGCTTGAGGGGCTGAGTCAAGTGCTAGTGGTAGCATTCTGGACGCAGATTCATTCAGCTAACTACTCGCCTGACAGCTAAACATGGTGTGCTGCGCTTTAAGCTAGAAGCCAGAGACTGTGAGGCAACATAGCCATGTATCCAGACGATCGCATACCGCTACACCAAATGAGTCCCCTAAGCCGCTTTTGCGATCGTGCTGAGGATTATGCCAAATACAGACCCAGCTACCCCACAGAAGCGATCACGGCTATACTTGCCGAGTTAGGTGAGCCATCACACTTAACGGCTGCGGATATTGGAGCTGGTACGGGCATTTCGGCACGGTTGCTGGCTGATCGAGGTCTTCGTGTCTGGGCGATCGAACCCAATGCTGCTATGCAACAAGCAGCTCTCCCACATCCACACGTGACGTTTCAAGTAGGCACCGCAGAAGAGACGGGCTTAGCAACAGCATCGATCGATGTCGTGACGTGCTTTCAGTCGTTTCACTGGTTTGAGCCAGCCAGAAGTTTGACAGAGTTCCGCCGCCTTTTGCGAGCCTCTGGTCGGTTAGCGTTGGTTTGGAACGATCGTGACCAGGACGATCCGTTTACGGCTCAATACACTCAGCTCATTCGCACTGCTTCTGATGAGCATCCAGCTGAGACCCGCCACGTACAGACGCTGGCATCCCAGTCACTGGCATCCAGTCTGCTATTCCAGAACGTTCGCCATCGTCAGTTTCGTTACTGCCAGTCTGTTAATCTGCAAACGCTGATTGGGCGCGTCAGAAGTACGTCTTACCTGCCCCAAACAGGTGCAATCTATGAGCAGCTCGTTGCTGACATTACCCAACTGCATGAGCGATGGATCGAGGAGGCAGGCGCGATCCATCTTGTACATCGCACGATCGTCTTTATCGCTGAACCAGTTAAATTCCCGTAATCCGATGCGCTAACGTGGGTTTATATTGTGTTTGCTGACATTTCTTTGTATGATTAGTCGTTGTTGAACAAGCTACACTATTCCGACTGACTAACCGCATATTAAGGAGACATGGCATGACCGTTCGGCAGCCTAAGCCCAATCCTCTGGGTACGTTGATTCACCAATTCACCAACAAATTCAAGTTTGCTTCCTTCAAGCAGTTTATCTCTCTCATGGTTGTGGGCGTTGTGCTCAGTGTTGCGATCGCTGCCTGCTCGTCTGGCAATAACGCTTCAGCTCCTGGTACCTCTGGTAGCGCCAGTCCCGTTGCCGATCAAAAAAAGGATGTTGAACTGACGCTCGTTGCTTATGCCATCCCCAAAGCCGCCCACGATGCCATTATTCCGAAGTTTGTCGAAAAATGGAAGGCAGAACATGGTGGTCAAACTGTCACTTTTAAGCAAAGCTATGGTGGTTCTGGGACTCAAACTCGCGCCATTATCGATGGTCTGGAAGCAGATATCGCACATTTGGCAATCGGAGCGGATACCGAAAAGCTGGTCAAAGCAGGCTTTGTGAGTCCCGACTGGACGACAAAAGTGCCTAACAACGGGATTGTGGCAAAATCGGTGGTGGCGATCGTAACCCGCGAAGGCAATCCTAAAAATATCAAGACGTTTACAGATTTGACCAGAGATGACGTAAAGTGGATTACCGCGAACCCCAAAACGTCCGGCGGTGCCCGCTGGAACTTCCTTGCACTTTGGGATTACGGATTGAAAACCACTAAGGATGAGGCTAAAACCAAGGAGTTTGTGACTAAAGCGTTCAAGAATGTTGCCGTGCTGGCAAAAGATGCGCGTGAATCGACGGACTCTTTTGTGAAGCAAGGTCAAGGCGATGCATTGCTGAACTACGAAAACGAAATCATTCTGGCTCAAAGTAAGGGTGAGAAGGCGGAATACGTGGTGCCTGACATCAATGTGTCGATCGATATCCCCATTGCCGTTGTGGACAAAAACGTCGATAAGCATGGCACTCGTGAAGCTGCTGAAGGGTTCGTGAAATACCTGTTCACTCCAGAAGCACAGGCAGAGTTCGTGAAGCAAGGCTATCGACCGCTTGATGCCGACACTGCAAAAACGAAGGAAAATGCCGCTAAATTCCCACCCGTAAAAACGTTAGGAACCATCAAAGACTACGGCGGTTGGAGCGACTTTCAGAAGAAGTTCTTTGAAGACGGTGCCGTTTTTGACCAGATCGAAGAAACGGTTGGCAAAAAGTAGCCGTTTTAAGGCACAAGGCACAAGGCAGGAGGCAGAAGGAAAGCCACAGTTGGCTTGTTTTTGCCTCCTGCCTTTTCATATCTATTGTTCCACTCAAGTAGAAACTGCTAGAGTGCGGCTTAATCGGGCAGTGATTTGAACAATGAGGTTACTGCTTGAATGCCAACGAGCAGCCTTGGAGTGTCTGCTGCCTCGCTCACCAATGGTTGTAGGATTGCCTGCAGGTGTTTCAATTAGCGTTCTAGATCGCTTTCATAGTCGCCTGCCAGTTTGCTCAAATCTCTCCAGCTTGCCCGTCTTTTCGCCTGTATAAAGCTTTTGCAGTGCCAGCGGTGGCATTCCAATCAGGCTCTGATCCAATCATTGCCCTGCCGAAGTGTGACGAGACGCGATCGCCACACTTTTTTGCAATTTCATCTCCAGTAACGTGCGATCGCAGCCACTTCAGCGCTTGCAGAATGGGTACACCACAACACAACGGTAGCTCCAGTTTGGCGTGTCTATCACGCAAGCGCTGAAGCGCCTCTACCAACGGTCAAACGATCGCTGGATCTAGCCTTGAGTAGCGGACTTGACCGTATAGCACATGCATTCTCGTTGCCAGAGTGAAGTGAGAAGCCTGTTGATCAAAACTAGAGAACGTGTAGGGAGCATGTCACCTTTGCGCCCTCACCCTTTTCTTGTATGCCGCAAGGCTTTAAGCCCTCTCCCCAAGGAGAGGGACTTTGAGGCTGGCTCCCTTCTCCTTGGGGAGAAGGGCTGGGGATGAGGGCAAAGGCAGCAACTTGCGAAAGTGACATGCTCCCGAACGTGTAGAGATAATTCCGAAGGGGGTTATTTGATTGCAGCCAGCACTCGTATGCTTTCGATAGTTACTGTCAGTGGATCAGTGTCGGTAGTCATCAGCAACGGTGCGCCTTCACTCTTACAGAAAATAGCTGAATAAATTAGCAGTTGGAACAGTAGAAAAACCATAGGGACGGTGTACTATGATCTGATAGGCAGGAGCGAAGTTAAAGCGTTTACCTTCTGGCAAATGTCAGTGAATCTGAAATCCACTCCATATAATTCCGAGCTAAGTTGATGAGTAAAAAGAAAAAAATTGAGCCTCTTACAGGTGAAGCGCTGCTCAAAAAAGTGAAAGAGTTAGAGCATCACAGCAAGGAAGAAAAAGCGCGGGAGTGCGGCTACTACACAGTGACAAAAAACGGTGTAGAGCGTGTCAACATGATGAAGTTCCTGAATGCGTTGATTGACGCTGAAGGGATCGAGCTTGACGGCAAGCAAAACGCAAACGGTCGTGGTGGTCGTAGTGCGAGCTATCGGATTAGTGTTCAGTCTAATGGCAACCTCCTGATTGGCTCTGCTTATACAAAGCAGATGGAACTAAAGCCCGGTGATGAGTTTGAAATCTCCTTAGGGCGTAAGCATATTCATCTCAAGCAACTTGACCAACTGGATGAAGACGCATAAATGGAAACGATCGATTGGATGACCGTTTTGCCTGCTGGGTTGGCGATCGCCATCTTTGTTGGCGGCTTACTGATGATGTTCAGCAATATTTGGACCATTCGTAATAAGTAATCGCTAGACAGGCGCTTGCGCTTGAGGTAAATTTAACGGCTCCGTTGCAAGCGGCGCTTCTAGGTAAGGACGAAGTGATTGCTGCATCAGTGTCAAGCTGCACACCAGGGTGATTTTTTCCCGCTCTAATAGACCTAAAATATGGTGCGGGTCGTTGCGATCGACAACGGGTAGCTGCCGCAATCCTCGCATAGACATACGCATCAAAGCGTTATGGATTGATTCGTCTTCGTATGCACAAAGCAAATCTTTCGTGCAGATAGCGTCCAGAGTTTGCAGCACTGGGCTAGGGCTAAGGGCATCAATTGGCACGTGCGTATGAAGGTGCGCTTCCCAACGAGAAATAAAGCGATGGATGTCCTGTAACGTCACAATGCCAACCAATTGCTCAGCGGCATTGACAACTAGGGCGCTACGAGACTGGTTTTGGGTCATCGCCAAGCCTGCTTGCAAAACCGATAGCGAACCAGGTAACGCCAGAACGTTTTGATGCATCGCCTGCAACACAGAAAGCTGGTGCAATACTTCTGAATCCTGATCAGGTTGTAGCGGTAGCCCCGTTGATTGAGCCGCTGCCCCGCTGGGCGCGATCGGCTGGAGACGGTCAGCCAGCCAGACGCTCAAGCCCACAGCCGCCATCAGTGGCAAAATAATGCGGTAGTCACGGGTCAACTCAAACAGCAGTAAAATGGCTGTTAAGGGTGCCCGGGCACTCGCTGCCAGCACTGCTGCCATACCCACCATCGCATAAGCAGGCGGAGCCGCAATACCACCGGGCGCGATCGGCAGCACGATCGCCATTACTTTGCCATAAGCTGCACCGAGAGAGGCACCAAGGAACATAGCTGGCGCAAACAAGCCGCCTACCAGCCCGCTACCTAAACTCACCGCTGTCATCGTCAGCTTCGCCACCAGGAGACTGAGCAACAGCGGCAGCGAAAATTGCACATCCCGTAGCATCGCTTCCACCGTCTCGTAGCCAATGCCTAACACTTGGGGAAATTGCAGCGCGACAATGCCAACGCACAAACCACCGATCACGGGACGCAGGGCTACTGGCACCCGACCCATCCAGCCCAGCCTGGGAGCTTTCCCGTCAAAAAACTGTTGTGCCATCTGAATCGACTGCGTGTACGCGATCGACACCAAACTAGCAAAGAGTCCCAGTCCAAGATATAGCGGCAGTTCCAGCGGGCTGCGAACTTCATAGCTAGGCAGCGTAAAGGGGGGTTGTCCACCCAACCCAATTTGAGCGATCAATGCAGCAACCACAGCCGACAGCAGCACTACACTGACAGCAGACGTTGCGAACGTGGCACCCAAAACTACTTCTAAGGCAAAAAAGACACCCGCGATCGGTGCATTAAAGCCAGCCGCCAACCCAGCCGCTGCCCCGGCTCCTAGCAACAGCCGCTGGCGTTCCTTCGACATTTGCAGCGCCTGTCCAATCAGGACCCCAATATTGGCACCGATCTCAACGCTTGGACCTTCAGGACCCAGCGAGGCACCTGTGCCCAGCGACACTGAGGCGGCAACCGCTTTCGCACTCGCCCGCAATGGTGAAATGCTACCGAGACCTTGCGCGGCTGCAATCAGCGCTGAGAGACTGGGACCAAAATCCTGGAGCAGCCAGCGCATGATCCCCACGACCAGTCCGCCCAAGACAGGAATACAGGCAAAAGTCCAGAAGCCCAGAGGCGCAATGACCCCCATGACCTCTTCTAGCATGAAGCTACGAAGATGCTGAATGAGATAATGAAAAAGGACAACAGCGCACCCTGTACTGCTACCAATGACCAGCGCTAGCAGCAGTACAAGCGTTTCAGGTGCAGGCTGAAGGCGGTTAAGTGTACTGGTTAGCAATAGAGAAGATGGCTGAAAGCTTGTTGTTGGGGAAGTCGGAGCATCAGGGGGAGGGCTGGCGATCATCAGATAGCAGGACTAGCTATAGAATACGATTTGACTTTTATGACTGATGTTCTTATTTTCACTCATTTTTCACGCCAAGCCTTTCAAGGTTAAAAAATCAAACAGGATCGCTGGAAGGGTTCTCAACCCGGCTTAACGCAGGTTACACTAGGCGAGGCAATCGCTGCATCCAAGTGGCGCTAAGCGCGATCGTCATTGCGGATCTACAGGTAACGACAATAGAGCCGCAATAACGCTAGGACTGATCTCTCAAATACCTGCGATAGGCTTATTTTGATCACATATACACTCTCAAAAAACGCGTACAGTGTACATGGAGGATGTTTCTGGTTAGTCAAAAGTTGAATTGATGAACTGTGATGCGCAGATTTTTCAAGGTCTCGACCGCCAAGTTAACTAGTCAGATTAGTTAAGTAAGCTTCCACAACAGTAAATGACTGAGATGAATGCTCATACATTTGATAACGCTCCTCCTGTGTGTCCAATTTGTCATCGCGCTGGTGTCATCAAGCCTCACAAACTCCTTAAAGGGTTGCTTACCTGCCAAAATTGCCGTGAGCGACTAGTTGTTAGCTGGAGCGGTCACTATGTGCGTGATCCTTTCACTCTTAATCGCATCGCTACAGGTCAGATGCTGCGTCGTGAAAGCCGCCCTCTTGCACGTATCCAGCGCGATTTTAAGTCAGTCGTTCCGTCAATGATGTGGATGGCTTTGGGTAGCGCGATTTTTGTGGGCACGGCGGTATTTCTTATACAGAACGTGCCCATAAAGCACAAGACTTTGCCCCAACCGACTTCAACACCTATTGAAGTCAAGCGATCGCCCTAGGGCGCGTCATTAATTCAGCTCCAAAACATTGGTATCAGCATGATCGCGCCCGCCCCAACACATGAGGCTAGGGGCTGGAACCTTTGTTGCAAGTCATGTGTAGTTGTAATTGATGACAGCCCCTAGCATTCAGTCAGTTTCTTGCTAGGGCAGCATTCTGTGGCTTTGCTATGAACCAAAAAGCTTGTAGCGGTTCTCGTTTGAGTGCGATACACGTTCTCAGGTTTTAATGCAGACGGCAGAAGGAAACCAGTGCTCCTCTTTGTTTCTGCCCTCTACCTTTTGCCTCTTCGCCACTATACTTCACCTGGTTGGGAGCCACTATAATCTGAATCTGAGACATCACTCTAGCGGTCTGGATTCGTTTTGCCCAAGGTTAACTTCGCTTGCTGCTCAAACCAGACAATGACTTGAGCAACGGTGAGTGCCTCGATCGATACCCCAGCTATTTGAGCGGACTGTTTCAAGGGTTTGAATGAGGCAAGCACTAATTGTGCAAAAAACTGTCGAAACTCGCGATCGGTGCCCGTCTGCAAACTTTCGTCTTGATAGACCCAGTCCTCAATCTGGTACGGTTCTAGTTGCGTAATCGTGATCCCAGTTTCTTGGGCGATTTGCTTGAGCGATCGCAGGGCATAAATCGCCACTCGCGCCGAAAATTTCTCCCGCGAAGTTAACAGCGCCTTGTCAACTTCAGCACATTCGTCAGGCGTTAAAAATTCCGTAGATGGTTGCATAGAAGCTCTCAGCGATCAGCAGTCAGCGATTAGCGTAGATGAGCAGAAGACACAGTAACAGCAGGCGTTTGATCGCCGAGCGCTACTTGGGCTGGATCAAATAGCCGCAGCGGTGTTCACCATTCACGAGCCAATGGGTGCGTTCAACGGTGCAACCCAGCGCTACTGCAAACATTTCCAGCTCATGCCCGCAAACGCTAGGAAACGATTCGGCAATATGGGAAATGGCGCAGTTATATTCCGTCAAAATAAAACGGGTGCCTTCGCTAGTGACGACTCCGTTTGCGTCGATCGCATGGCACTCAGCCATGTAGCCCTCAGCACGACGCAATTCTACAAGTTGATGCACACGATTTTTGAGTGAACCATTGCCAATGCGATCGCGGTACTCCATTGCCTTGCGTTCCCACTGTTTCCGCAAGATCGAACCCATTTGATCGGCACCTACCGTTGCTGCCAGCGTATCTAATAGCGAAACGGCAAAGTCATCGTAGCGATCGGGAAAGCGATCGCGCCCAGCTTGACTGAGTGCATAGCTGTAGTTAGGGCGACCCATCCCCGTCTGTAATACTTGATGGACAATCAATCCATCAGCTTCCAAATCTTTCAAGTGTCGTCGAATGCCCTGTGAACTGATGTGTAACCGTTCAGCCAACTCTTGCGCTGTTGACTGTCCTTGCTTGAGCAAGTGGTGCAGGATATCCTGCTTTGTAGAGGGTTGTTGGACAGTTGTCATTCTTTTCCCAGCGGTAAAGCTGACAGCTAGATTCACCTAGGTTTGCACAGGGTAGCGATCGTTTCAGAAATAGCAACTCTGCATCAACCTAAATGCGCGATCGCATTCTATTAAAGCGTACTAAATTTAAGACAATCTCGACTTTAGCAACAACGTTGTTGCTAAAGTACTTTACAATGTAGTTAAGCAACATCTATGTTGTTTTAATTATAGAATCGATCTGTCGTCTTGTCGCGCTGCCTCATGAACTCAGAGACTCAACCCCCAAAAGCTGCCCAATCTACCGACAAAAGCCTCGAAGCGATGAGGCACTTTTCCATCACCTACGCAAAGCGGACTGGCACCTACTTTTGTGTCGATCCTGGGGTGACAGCCGTAGTGATTGAAGGCTTGGCAAAGCACAAGGATGATTTAGGTTCGCCCCTTTGTCCCTGTCGTCATTACGAAGATAAGGCGGCTGAGGTTGAAGCGGCTTACTGGAACTGTCCCTGTGTGCCCATGCGTGAACGCAAAGAGTGCCATTGCCTGCTATTTCTCACGCCTGACCATGACTTTGCAGGCGATCAGCAAGACATTACCTTCGACGAAATTAGAACGGTAACGAATCAGCAACATGCCTGATCGTTCTGCCCATTGCTTTTACTACTCGATCCCCTACGTAGACTAGAGAACACTGCTCATGAGTCCAACTGTTCAAAACTTAGTTAACCAGCCCTACAAGTACGGCTTCGTGACTGACATTGAGTCCGATGCGATTCCGCGTGGGCTGAGCGAAGATGTCGTGCGGCTGATTTCGGCAAAGAAAGAAGAGCCGCCGTTCATGCTGGAGTTTCGGCTGAAGGCATACCGTCAATGGTTGAAAATGACGGAGCCAAACTGGCAGAATGCAAGCTACCCGGCGATCGACTACCAAAACATCGTCTACTACTCTGCACCCAAGCTCAAGGAGAAGAAGAAGAGCCTCGAAGAAGTCGATCCTGAACTACTGGACACCTTCGAGAAGTTGGGTATTTCGCTCTCTGAACAAAAGCGCCTCACGAATGTGGCAGTGGATGCCATTTTTGACAGCGTTTCGATCGCCACCACCTTCAAAGAAAAATTAGCCGAAGACGGTGTCATCTTCTGCTCGTTTGCCGAAGCCGTACAAGAGCATCCTGAACTGATCCAGAAGTATCTTGGCAGCGTCGTTCCTGCTGGCGATAATTTCTTTGCGGCACTCAATTCCGCGGTCTTCAGCGATGGTTCCTTCGTCTACATTCCTAGAGGCACTAAATGCCCGATGGAGCTTTCTACCTACTTCCGCATCAACAACGGCGATTCGGGTCAATTTGAACGGACGCTGATTGTTGCCGAAGAAGGCAGTTCCGTGAGCTACCTGGAAGGCTGTACCGCGCCAATGTTCGACACCAATCAGCTTCACGCCGCTGTGGTGGAACTGGTCGCATTAGACAATGCCGACATCAAATACTCCACCGTGCAGAATTGGTATGCAGGCGATGCCAACGGCAAAGGCGGCATCTATAACTTCGTGACCAAGCGTGGGTTATGTCAGGGCGTAAACTCTAAGATCTCCTGGACACAGGTAGAAACGGGTTCTGCCATCACATGGAAGTACCCCAGTTGTGTGCTGGTCGGCGATAACTCGGTGGGCGAATTCTACTCCGTCGCGCTGACGAACCATCACCAGCAGGCGGATACGGGTACGAAGATGGTGCACATTGGCAAGAACACCCGCAGCACCATTATTTCCAAAGGCATTTCGGCGGGACAGTCGAAAAATAGCTATCGCGGCTTGGTCAAAATTGGTCCGAAGGCAACGGGCGCACGGAACTATTCGCAGTGCGATTCTATGCTGATTGGCGATAATGCCCAGGCGAATACCTTCCCCTACATCCAGGTGCAGAACAACAAAGGCAAGGTAGAACACGAAGCGTCCACGTCCAAAATTGGCGAAGACCAGTTGTTTTACTTCTCCCAGCGCGGCATCTCCTCCGAAGACGCAATCTCTATGATGATTAGCGGCTTTTGCAAAGATGTGTTCAACCAGTTGCCGATGGAGTTTGCCGTAGAAGCCGATCGCCTCCTCAGCCTCAAGCTTGAAGGCAGCGTCGGGTAAGGGAACGTCCTTTTGGAAGGAACTCAACCAATGGCATTCGCAAGCATGGGTTTAGTATTTGCTGAGATTGAACTGCTCAGTGGCGATGATTTAGCCTTTTTTCGGCGCGGTCGTCTTCAAGTGGATCAGATACATCGCTGTACAGTTCGGGCAATGGTGGATAGCGGTGCGACCATGCTTACAATTCCAGAATTTGTCAAGCAACAATTGGATTTGCAAAAAGTAACTGAGCTTGAAGCAGAATTGGCAGACAGATCAGCATCAACCTTTGAAGTGGTCGGTCCAGTTGAAGTGAGATTTCAGAATCGGCGCACTAGCGTTGAGGCATTAGTGGTTCCAAACTCCAGGACTGTTTTATTAGGAGCGATGCCAATGGAAGGGATGGACGTATTAGTTGATCCAAAACGCGAACGTTTAATCGTGAATCCTGAAAGCCCCAATGTTGCCCGCATGATGTTGATGTAAGTTTCTTTTTAACGCTCTATCTAATGCCTAACCCACTGTTTTCGCGCTACAGCCAAGGGGAAAATCGCGTTACCGCAAGTATTCTTGCAGTATTTGAGCGAATTTCTTTTGCATTGGTAGAGCGCATCTTGCAGATCTTGTGTGAAGAGCCAAATCTGCCTCTGTTGGTGATCAAGAATCAGATTAAGTCTGATAAATCAATTCCTGATGGCGCAATACAAGCCTCATTTCCCTATTTAATCGAAACAAAAGTCGTTCAGAATTCAGTTGTGAAGAAGCAACTGGAAGACCATTTAGAAGCCTTAAAACTGTCTAATTTTTACAAAAAAAAGCTGCTTGTTCTGACACCGGATTATGAGACACCTGTAGTGATTAAGGAGTTGAATTCGGATTTGATTGTCTGGGCAAGTTTTAACGCTCTCAATGATGCGATCGCTGAAATCACTGCTACAGACGAATCATGGCTAACGTCAGACTTGCCGCTTCCCAGTGAACAGGAGCGCTTCTTGCTCCGTGAACTGGTACAAATGCTACTGGCTGAAAGATTGATCAACAGTGGCAAGTCTGATGCAGTTCTGATTGTTCCAGCCAGATCAGCAATTCAGGACTATCGAAGCTTTTCAGTTTACGTTTGCCAGCCCAACCGCTCGTTTCAGCCTGTTGAATATATCGGCTTTTATCACGGCGGCGTGATCGATCAATACATTCCTAAGATCATTGGCAAACCGATTGAAGATGTTACTTTAACAGAAGAAGCGATTGAAGAGGCTCAACTTTCGTTAGAAACGAAGCAGGATCTGCTTCAATTGGTTAAGCAGCTTAAAAAACACAGCAGCTCTAGATATGGTGTCAAATTAAAGGTGTTTTTCCTATCTTCTCCCACTTCGCCAGATACAATTAAGCTGACACAAGCTATAAAAAACGACCTTAAGAATGAGGCGGGTAGACCCTACGCTTTTACTCAAGGTCAACGATATGTGCCGCTGTCAGCCTTGCGGAAAAATCCAGCCACTACCACAGAGTTGTTGATGCGGGGCGAATGAAATGGTTCAAACCTTACAAGCTAGAAACGTCACTCTACGCCACTTAATTGATAATTTTGGGCTTCAGCTTATTCGTGATGAGCAATTTTTTCGAGAGTGGCAAGATGTATTGCCTGACATTACCGATGCAGAGAAGCAATTTCTGGATAAGGTACAAGAAGGGTATTTCAATTTGATTGACCACCCACCTTTGTTAGAGAAAGCAGTTCAAATTGCGATTCTTGGTCCCGTTTTGTTCGTTGCTAATTTCTTCTTGCCGCCCTTTCATATTCAAGCCGAAAGATCAGTTGAAATTTCTGCCGAAGATGAGGGCATAACTATTCGGGGGCAAGCAGATCTGATTCTCTTGAAAGAGCAGCTATGGGTAATGGCGATCGAATCGAAGGAAGCGTCTTTCTCGATCGAAGCAGGTCTTGCCCAATTGTTGGCGTATATGCTGGCAAATCCTCACCCAAGCAAGCCTAGTTTTGGTTTGATCGTCACGGGAGGTAGCTTCATGTTTGTCAAGCTAGTTCAAGGCAATGTGAGTCAGTATGCAATTTCTAGGATCTTTGAAATTCGTAATCCTGGAAATGATCTCTACAGTGTTGTGGCAATTTTGAAGCATATTGGACAACTGTAAAAAATATTTGTGAGAGAGGCTAAAACGTGATTCGTGACGATAGTGAAGTAATTCTTTCAGTGCGAAATCTGACCGCTGAAGTGGATGGGATTCAGATCCTCAAAGGATTGAATCTGGAAGTCAAAGCGGGTGAAATTCACGCGATTATGGGACCCAATGGCTCTGGTAAAAGCACCTTTTCTAAAGTGCTGGCGGGTCATCCTGATTACACCGTGACAGGTGGAGAAATCCACTTTCAGGGCAAAAATCTGCTGGAATTAGAGGCAGAAGAACGAGCACGATCGGGTATTTTTCTCGCCTTTCAATACCCCATTGAAATTCCGGGTGTCAGCAACTTAGATTTCTTGCGCGTGGCGTACAATTCCAAACGCAAACATCAGGGCTTAGAAGAACTGGATGCCTTCGATTTTGATGATCTGGTTAAGCAAAAGCTGGATATCGTCAAAATGGATCCCGCATTTCTCAGCCGTAGCTTGAATGAAGGCTTTTCGGGTGGTGAGAAAAAGCGCAACGAAATTCTGCAGATGGCGATGCTGGAGCCGACGCTTGGCATTCTGGATGAAACCGATTCGGGTCTGGACATTGATGCACTCAAGATTGTGTCGAATGGGGTGAATCAATTGGCGAATGCGGAAAATGCGATCGTCCTCATCACCCACTACCAGCGCCTGCTCGACTACATCACTCCCGATTATGTCCACGTCATGGAAGGCGGACGCATTCTCACCACAGGCGGCAAAGAACTGGCGCTAGAGCTGGAAGCGCGTGGCTACGACTGGGTACGCGAAGAGGAAGCAGCGGAGGTCGGTGCACGATGACGATTCAATCAACCGTGTCCGATATTGTGGTCGGTAATGGTAAGGCTAAGAACGATCGCGCTGCATCTCTCCAGCAACTATTAAGTTTGCGTCCCGCCCTGGATGAGTCGGTGATCTGGATGAAAGAGATTCGCGATCGTGCCACTGCCAGAGTGCAAGAACTCGCAATTCCGTCCACCCGTGACGAAGAATGGCGCTTTACCGATCTATCAGATCTTTTGCAAATTCGCTTTCAGGCAGGCAGTAAGCAAGCGCCCACCCTGAGCTTTGACGCGATCCAGCCGTTCATTCTGCCAGAAGCGGTCAGTAGTCGCCTAGTTTTTGTGGATGGACAGTACGATCCGGCGTTGTCGAGTGTAGATGACTTGCCCGATGGTGTGATGGTCACAAGTCTCGCGGCTGGTGCAGAACTCCTGAGCGACTTGCCAAACTACCTAGCGAAACAGCAGGGTTCAGAAGAAACCTTCACGGCGCTGAATACTGCCAGCTTGACGGATGGTGCAGTTGTTTGGGTGCAAAAAAATCAGGCGATCGCATCACCCATCCAAATTCTGTACCTTTCAACCGCAACACAGCCCACGATCGCTCATCCTCGCTGCATTGTGATTGCGGAATCAGGTAGCAAGCTAACGCTTGTTGAAGAGTATGTGACGCTTTACGACGGTGCTTATTTCGCTAATCCCGTGACAGAAATTTGGGTTGGTGAAAATGCTGAAGTGAACCATACTCGCATCCAGCGTGATAGCGCCGAAGCATTTCATATTGGCAAAACCGCTGTTTCGCAAGCGAGGGATTCTCGCTATACCTGCAATGCCGTGAGCCTCGGTGCAAAACTCTCGCGCCACAATTTAGAGGTTCATCACACTGGAGAGCAGACTGAAACAACGTTGCACGGCTTGACGATCATCAATGGTGAGCAGGTAGCCGATACGCACAGCACGATCGCCTATACCCATCCCCACGGCAGCAGCAATCAGATTCATAAGTGCATTGTGGACGATCGCGCTCATGCTATCTTCAATGGCAAAGTCTACGTCCCTAAAGCCGCTCAACTGACTGATGCAAAGCAACTCAGCAGCAATCTGTTGCTGTCACCGAAAGCACGAGTCGATACCAAACCCCAACTCGAAATCACGGCTGACAATGTGAAGTGTACCCACGGCGCAACCGTTAGCCAGCTCGACAGCGATGAAGTCTTTTACCTGCAAAGTCGTGGCATCGACGAAGACAGCGCTCGTAAATTGTTGACCTACGCCTTTGCGTATGAGGTCATTCGTGAAATTCCCGTTGCGTCGCTGAGAGAGAAATTGGCGGCGATCGTGCGTGAACAGCAAGCGTGAAGTGAAGAAGGCAGGAGGCAGAAGGCAGAGGGCAGAAGGTAAAAGGTAAAAACTGCTAGCTGTCTCAACTAAAAACCTTCATCCTTGTAGCTTTTCATCCTTCAGCCTTTATCCTTTAGCCTTTCATCCTTCATTCTTCATCCCTTATCCTTCTCTTGCTATGACCCTCATTCAAACCAAGCCCCTTGCTGCTGGAGTTCGCGCTGATTTTCCGATTCTGAACGAACAGATTCACGATAAGCCGTTGGTGTATCTGGATAATGCGGCGACTTCACAAAAGCCGATCGCGGTGCTCAACGCCCTCCGCCATTACTACGAACACGACAACGCTAACGTGCATCGGGGTGTGCATACCCTGAGTTCACGGGCAACGGATGCCTATGAAGGAGCACGGGATAAGGTCGCGGCGTTTGTGAATGCGGCATCGCGGCAAGAGATTGTCTACACCCGCAATGCGAGTGAGGCGATTAATCTGGTTGCCTATGCGTGGGGGAATGCCAATGTGACGCAGGGCGATGAAATCATCCTCTCGGTGATGGAGCACCACAGCAACCTGATCCCCTGGCAACTGCTGGCACAGCGATCGGGTGCAGTGCTGAAGTTCGTTGAGCTAACGGAAGCTGAAGAATTTGATCTAGACCACTTCAAGTCACTGCTGTCGAATAAAACGAAGCTGGTTTCGGTGGTGCATGTGTCTAACACGTTGGGCTGCATTAACCCGGTGAAAGAAATTTGTGCGATCGCCCACCAGTACGGTGCAAAAGTGCTCATTGATGCCTGCCAGAGCGTCCCCCACATGGCGATCGACGTACAAGATATCGACTGCGATTGGCTGGTAGCCTCTGGGCATAAGATGTGCGCCCCAACGGGGATCGGTTTTCTCTACGGCAAATTGGCTCTCCTCCGCTCTATGCCTCCCTTTCTGGGTGGTGGCGAGATGATTGCGGATGTGTTTTTAGATCATGCGACCTACGCAGATCTGCCTCACAAATTTGAAGCGGGAACACCTGCCATTGCCGAGGCGATCGCGCTGGGTGCCGCAGTGGATTATTTAAGCGCGATCGGCATGGATACCATTCATGCTTACGAAGAAGAGCTGACTGGCTACCTGTTCCAGCAGTTGCAACAAATTCCTGCATTCAGGCTGTATGGTCCTAAACCGAATGCCGATGGGAGCGGACGGGCAGCGCTGGCAGCGTTCACGGCTGGTGATGTGCATCCCCACGACCTCTCGACGATTCTGGATCAGGCAGGCGTGGCGATTCGGGCTGGACATCACTGCACCCAACCCTTGCATCGGCACATCGGGGCACAGTCCACTGCACGAGCAAGCCTCTACTTTTACAACACGCGTGAAGAGATTGATGTATTCATTGTGTCGTTGAAAGAAGCCGTCGAGTTCTTTGGCAGTATTTTTGGCTAACGCTGAGCAAAACCTCACGCAATCTTCGCGGTTTCTACGGATTTTCACTTGCTGGTCAGTATTGTGTTGTGTGACACTTGGCTTGTATTCGCTCTTGCCCCCGTGTGAATACGGCTTTTCGCATCCAGTTCATACACCTTTTCTGGAAAACCTCAGTGAAAACCGTCATTCGCGATCGCCTTGAAGCTAAGGCAACGAGGAAGGCAACTTTTTTTACCCGCAGGTATGCCTGTTTGTTCGCAGGTGCTTGTATTCTGACGATTGCGATCGCGCACCATGCAAAGAGCAAGGTTTCGCAATGCAATCAGTTGGTGGCGATCGTTAACGAAGCGGCTGAAGCACAGCCGGATGCGCTAGGGCTATCGATCGCCGACGATAACCGCCGCTTGTTAAAGACAGCGATCAAGCTCAATGGCTATGCTGATCAGCTGGAACTGATGGAATTTGCTAACCCGCATATTCAGGCGTTTCAGTCGCAGTTTATGCAGTTGTATCGCGATACCAGTAAAGCAAGCGGTCAAGTAGTAACTGCGCCTGTCAACAACTTAAAAGTTGTCAGTCAGGTGAATCGGATGTTGATTGAAACGCAGGCTCGTGAAGGCGCGTTAGTGCAAGAAGTAAATCAGTACTGCCAAGCTGAATGATGCTGCTCACGATCGCACCAAGGACAGATTGAGTTATTTCCCTGTCCTGACATAATTGGTGAATCTGCACTGCGATGTGTAGACACCCTGCCTGTGGAGTATCGAAAAGTATGCTTAAGTCCTGGATGGTGATTGGAGGAGTAACGTTCTTAATCGCGTTTGCCAGCAGCATTCTGCGACCTAAAGATGTCAAATGGTTTGCACGGCTACAACGACCACGTTGGCTGACCTTTGAGGCACTGATTCCAATCATTTGGACGATCATTCTAATCTGTGGAGCTTGGTCAGCTTACATGGTGTGGGAACGCGACCCTGGTAGTGACAAGACTTGGTTTCTCATGGGAGCGTATGCGCTGCTAGAAGTGGCGATCGTCCTGTATTCTCCTGCAACACTTTGGTTACGAAGCTTAAAGGCTGGCACGATCGTTGGTGGTGTTGGTGTCGTGATTGGGTTGCTTTTGACTCTCGCCGTTTGGCAAGTCTCAGGTTGGGCAGCGCTACTGTTGGTGCCGTACCTTCTGTGGGGTCCGATCGGCACGTATACCACGTGGGCAATGGACAAACTCAACCCTGAGTCTGCGTGAGTGGTACCGCTCCTCACCAGATGCAGCTACAGACCCCAAGGCGCAGACTCACAAGGATTTTTCAGATCAAAGACTGTAAGGCGCATCTAGCGTTAGGATCTTAGATGGACTTTTCTCAACTAACGACCGCACGCCGGACTAAGGAGATATCATGACCCGCGCCATTATGGAAACTGAAAAGGGTACTATTCATCTCGATTTATTCGATGCCGATGCACCGAATACTGTCAAAAACTTTGTCGATCTTTCTGAGAAAGGCTTCTACAACGGGCTAACCTTCCATCGCGTCATTCCCGACTTTATGGTGCAGGGAGGCTGTCCGCTAGGCACAGGCACAGGTGGACCAGGCTACAAAATTAAGGATGAGCTTAACCACAATAAGCACCTTGCTGGCACACTATCGATGGCTCATGCAGGTGCAAACACAGGCGGCAGTCAATTCTTTATTTGCCATTCTCCTCAATCGCATCTGGACGGTGTACATACAACCTTTGGTCAAACTCAGGATATGGATGTGGTGAATGCTCTCCGCAAGGGTGACAAGATCATTTCAGTCAAGATTGAAAAGTAGCGATCGCAATTAAATCACATGGCTAGTGCAGCAATACTCCCGATCGCCCTTAACAGCAGGAGAATTGCTGCATTCTTTTCTTAACGTGATGTGCAACGAAGTTTGCCCTCATTCCCACGCTTCTCTTCAGGTAGAAAGGCTTTCGGGCGTTTCCGGTTCCCTCTCCTGCTGGGATAGGGCTAAGGTAATGGCGGTCTCAGCAGGTATTTTAGGAAAGTTGCATATCGCGTACGTCATTGAAGCCTCATTCCTAAGGAACCAAAGTTAGCCGACGCAAACTATCGAAGCGCGAGAGCTATTATTGATTTGTCCTGGACGATCGCACCGTACGGTCAGGTTTCCACCGTCCAGGAGTGAGAAAATCCTGTGAGTGAAGCCGTATGCATGACCTGGAACCATTTGAGAACCAAGACTTTAAGCGTCTTCAGCTCTTTCTATACCTCGTTCCTGTCGTAGGCTTCTTCCCAGCGCTCTGGACGCTCTACCGAGGGCACGGCACACGGCAACAGAAGAATCTGAGTCGTCTTGTAGTGACACTGGCACTGGGTTGGCTCGTGGGCTATATGCTGTTAGGCGCAGGCGCAAATGCTTCTGAGTCGCTGTCTCTGCCGCTCTTGATCACGAGTAGCTTGTTCACCTCTGGTTACTTTTTGGTGAATCTCTGGTTGATGGTGCAACTGTGGCGGCGCAAAGCGTTGCGGTTGCCGATCGTGAGTAAATTGGGCGATCGCTTGCCTTGAGGAATTAGCGGTCAGCGGTCAGCGGTTAGCGGTCAGCGGTCAGCGGTCAGCGGTCAGTGGTTAGGAGAGCTTGTTGGTTGCCATCGTTAAAGGCTAAAAGCTGAAAGCTGAAAGCTAAAAGCTGAAAGCTAAAAGCTGAAAGCTGAGAGCTGAGAGCTGAAAGCTGAGAGCTGAAAGCTGAAAGCTGAGAGCTGAAAGCTGAAAGCTGAAAGCTGAGAGCTGAAAGCTGAAAGCTAAAAGCTGATCCACTTAAAACTTTTGCCCTTTCTTGCATTTTCCCTTCAGCCGTTCACACGCTTGCACCAAATGTTCGGTGGTGAGTTTAGTCTTTAATGCAGCGGCATGGATAGCGGCATCGCGGGCGATCGCACGAATATCGCCACCACTTAAGACGAATTGCGCTAGACTGTCCCACGCGATCGCGGCATCAAGGGGCACGTTTTCTGGAAATGCCTGCTGCCAGAGCTTGAGACGACTGGCTCGATCGGGTAAGGGGAAATCTAGCACTGGATTCATCGGTCGTCGCCATTGGGCAGTGACGTGGTGCTTTTGATGAACGCTGAGCAAGGTGATGCCGTTATGGTGCTGCCGCGTCTGAAGAAACTGCTGGAGCGCAGCTTCTGGCAGCAATGGTATACGACCAAACCAGTATTGAGCAGACTTAAGCAACAGGATGGTTGGGGCTTGTACGGCGATTTCTTGCAAGAGGCGAGGCGTATCATTCGGATGCCATTGCGCTAAATCAAGACAGCACAAGGAGGTTTGCAGCCGTTGGGCGATCGCCTCTGCTGCCATCATTTTGCCTGTCCCAGAGGCTCCACAGAGCAGCGCGATCGTTCCCGTTTTGACCGTTTGCGGTGTGCCATCACCCGATGCAAAACCCCAGTCTTCATCGACCTGTTGAGCAAACTGTACACGATGACACAGGTGCTCAAGGTCTGCCATCAAGGGGGGAGGGAGGATGAGGTTTGACCAGAGGTTTTGGGAGGGAGCGGAGAGGGTGGGGAGTGGGGAGTGGGGAATGGGGAATAGGGAGTGGGGAATGGGGAATAGGGAGTGGGGAGTGGGGAGTGGGGAGTGGGGAGTGGAGGGTTGCACTAGTGTTTCTAGAGCATCGCTTTCAGGTCGATCGGCTAAGAGGTAGTTGACTAAGGGATCAGAGAGTCGGACTAGACGAGCCAGGAGCGGATCGGCTTGGGTCGATCGCAGTTCCAGGAGTTGATGCTGTACCAGGGTAGAATCTCCGGTCATGCAGCGCCGGAGCGATCGCCACTCAGCATCGGTGCGGCAAAGCATCCGCAGGATGAGATCGACGGTGGGTAGACCTGTGGCACTGGGATGCTCGGTTTCTTGCAGGTAGTTGTAGAGTCGCGCGTATCGACGGCTGATTTCGGGCGCAAGTGCCATCAGCACCAGGTTTTTCTCAGGAACGCTCAACTGTAAGCGGTTGCACAAGGATGGTACGCCCAGCAAAACGCCGCGCTGTTGGCTGACCTGAATTTTTGCGTCTAACTGCTGCTGGTAACTGGCTTTCGGTGTGGTCGATCGACTGCGTGGATGCTCAGCCGGAGAGTCATACGAAGTCTCTCCTTCCAGTGTGACTAAACCTTTCCACCAGTGACTCGTGACGCGATCGACGCGAGAACGTGCCGCCTGATCGACCACTTTTGTCTCGTGCCGCTGCCGTGCGATCGCCATGCTTAGAAGCCGATCGAGCCAGAGTAACTCTGCCCTTAAGTACGCCCAGTTATCAGAAAATGGCTCAATGGAATCACTTGGCATTGTAGGCAGGGAGAATTGTAGACAGAGAAAAATAGCGCAAGTTCAGCGCTTGGCACGATTTGCTTGATCGTATGTTGCCCCTTCTCTATCGTAATCTTCTCGCTCCATACAGATGGCTTAAAAGTTGCCTTGCGAGATTCTTCAGCTTGATAAACCCGACGTTATCAGCCCTATTGCGATCGCCCCACCACAGCTAAAGTAGAAAGAAACATCAGATCCAGGAGACATTGCCAATGGATGCTGAGCTAGTGGATGCTAGAAATCTTGAACGGCTTGAGCTGAAAACAGAGCAGCGGTTGATTCTACCTGGGGTGGATTGGCAGCAGTACCTGGCGCTGGATTCCTTGTTGGAGAGCTTTCCTGGTTTGCGGTTGACGTATCTGGAAGGGATGCTCGAAATCATGACCAATTCCCCAGAGCATGAGTTAGCGAAAAAGACGATCGCCCGGTTGCTGGAAATTTACGCCTTTGCCAAAACGATCAGTCTGCATGGCTATGGTTCGACGACGTATCGCAAGGAAGCTCTAGCAAGGGGCTTGGAACCAGATGAATGTTATTGTCTTGAACAATCCAAAGAATTACCTGATCTAGCCATTGAAGTCGTTATTACCAGCGGTGGGCTCGACAAACTAGCGGTTTACGCAGGTCTGGGTGTTTCAGAAGTCTGGTTCTGGCAAGATCAACAGCTTTCTGTTTATCGGTTGCGCGATCGCGGTTATGAACCGATCACTCGCAGTGAATTACTACCCGACTTAGACTTAACATTGCTGGCAAGCTACGCGCGACCGCTCAACCAACCGGAAGCGGTCAAAGCGTTCTATGAAGCTATCCGTTGAGGAGGACGTTAGCTCCGGGAGCATGTCACTTTCGCAAGTGCTAGATTCTGCCCTCATCCCCAACCCTTCTCCCCCAGGAGAAGGGAGCAAGGATTCAAAGTCCCTCTCCCTGGGGAGAGGGACTTTGAATCCTTGCGGCATACAAGAAAAGGGTGAGGGCGCAAAGGTGACATGCTCCCTTAGCTCCTCACCTGACTTAGCTGCACCTGTTCTCGTAGCTGTGTTTGAGTGCAAGCAGGTTCCCGGCAGCTCAAGCCCTGACAGACTAAACCAACGACACCGTCAGGTAAATCAGCCTCTAGCTTGTAAACAGCCGTGGGCAGGTATTGCGTCGAAAGCGCGGTCAGTTGGTCAGCCGTAGTGCGGATCAAAATGTGGTTGTGGAACCAGTCAAGCGCAGCAAAGAGACCAGGGCACGCCTGGGGCGATCGCTCCAGCACGGTGCCAAAGGATTGTAGCGTTTGTTCTGCTTTGTCGAGGTAGCTCAGGTCTTCGGTCAGTAGCGACAGGCGTACCAAATTCGCTACCGCCACTCCATTTGCTGACGGGGTGGCATGGTCGATGTAGCTTCGTTCTCGCAGCAGCAAGTTATCGCTGGCACGGGTATTGTAGTAACCGCCCATTTCAATGCTCCAGAGATCGTCGAATTCTGCCTGGATTGTGACGGCGCGATCGAGCCATGCATCAGGTTTACTTTCTAACGCCTGCATTCCTGCCCTGGAAGCCTGATCAATATCCAGCAACGCTTTGATGAACAGTGCATAGTCTTCCGATTGAGCCAGGACAGCGGGTTTGCCGCCGTAGTTGACACGATGGAAGCGTCCCTCTACCCATTGGTGCTGGAGGATGAAGTGAGCGGCTTTCGCTGCCAACTCCAGGTAGTGTGGCTGCTGAAAAACACTGGCGGCACGAGCAAGACCAGAAATCATCAAGCTATTCCAGGCGGCGATCATCTTGGTGTCGGTAACAGGCGGAATACGCCCTGCCCAGCTTGTCGTCTTCGCTTCCTGGTTGTCGCGGGCAGGGGAAACAGTTGGAAGAACATTGGCGGCAGCACCATAGCGCACGACAAAGAGCTTGCTTAGAGTAGTTTCCAAGGTCTCGCTGAGTTTGCCAGAACGATGCCGTTGGAGGACGTTGAAGCCTTCAAAGTTACCGCCTTCGGTCACAGTGAACTGATCGGCGAGTTCTGCTAATGCTGGAGCCGTCAGATGTTCCATCAACGTCTGGTAATCCCATGCATAGAAGGCTCCTTCTTCCGGTTCAGCAGCAGTGGGATCGGTAAAGTTGTCAGCATCCTGAGCCGCGTAGAAGTAGCCTTCGGGAGCGGTCATTTCCCGCTGAAGCCACTGGACGGTGAGGACGATCGCCCGCTCAAACGCAGGTTCCTGCACGCCAGATGACCATAGATTCGCCAGATATTCGACGATCGCCCCGTTGTCGTAGAGCATTTTCTCGAAGTGCGGCACTGTCCACGTGGGGTCAACCGTATAGCGATGAAACCCGCCGCCTACGTGGTCAAAGATGCCGCCCAGGGCTAGATCCAACCCGCGTTGGCGGCTCAGAGCGCCAGCATTGTAGCGATCGGAGGTGAACCGACTCGATCGCAGCGCCACTTCTGCATAGGGAATCATCGGGAAACTGGGACCGGGCTTTTTGGAGGCAAGAATACCCGTATTGTGCTCCAGCCCATTTTGCAAGATGTCAGCCCCCAACTGACCCGACTGAAGGGTTGCTGCCCCTTGAAGGTGCGTCAGGACTTCGCCTTTGATGGCTTGCAGCTTCTCTGGCTGTGTATCGTAATAATGGCGAATCGATTGGAGCAACTGCAAAAAGCCAGGTCGATCGTAGCGCGCCTCCACTGGAAAATAAGTACCACCATAAAAGGGCACCAGGTCTTCAGGGGAAATAAAGACGTTGAGGGGCCAACCGCCTTGCCCAATCATGAGTTGCACTGCCTGCATGTAAATGCTGTCCAGGTCGGGACGCTCTTCACGATCGACCTTAATCGGCAGAAAGTTCGCATTCATAAACTCAGCGACAGCCAGATCGGAGAAAGCTTCTCCTTCCATCACCGTGCACCAATGGCAGCTAGAGTAGCCGATCGACAAAAAGATAGGCTTATTGTCGCGTCGAGCGGTTTCGAGTGCTTCATCGCACCAGCTCCACCAATCGATCGGATTTTCGGCGTGTTTCCGCAGGTAAAGGCTTTTGGCTTGGGCAAGTCGATTCGTCATGAGAAAGCAATACATTTAGAAGCACAGTTGCTTTTTAGTGTATTGCTGTTAGTCAAAAAGCAACAGCTCTTATTGAACTGAAGCAGCGACTAGCATTGGCGAGCCGCCAGACCTTTAAACCATCCGCTAAGGTGAGTCTAGTTGGAGCCGTTCCCGTCGCTTGGGCGATCGTCTGCCAATTGTGATCCTTTGGCTTTCAGATTGCCCAACTGCACTTGAAGTTGAAGCTGCTGACGAATCTGTTCTTCAGGAATACCCAATCGTTCAGAGAGTTGCGCTGGCGTAAAACTGAGGTTACCCAACTTGACCCGGAGGTCTTCGCCCAACTGAGCTTGACCGTTTTTCACCGTTGGCTTGCCTTCAACGCCAATATAAAAGCTCTGACGGCTTAATTCAGGAAAGGCAGTCACCAATTTAGAAAAGAACGCGCGTTCGTCAGGAGGTAGCTGATCGGGCGAAATATCGCCAAGGTTGACCACAGCACCGCTTTCAACCGTGCCATTCTGCATCGTTGTGTTTGCGCCCTTTAACGCGCCACCAAGTTTTCTACTTTCTGCCTTACGCGCAATTTCAGTCGTGAAAAGCTGCGTGAGTTCGTTTTGGTGGAGTTGTTTCTTAACTGGCTGCTTTTGAGCCGTTGGTGGTGTGGCATCAGCGGTTGCCTTTGGCTTACTCGACGGTGAGCTGGTTGGAGCTGATGCTGGCTTACCGCTTGCAGTGCGATCGTTGGGTCGATCAAGATCGGCAGCAATCGTTGGATCAACGGAGGCTGGTTGACCCGGCTGACGCGTCGGCTCAATTTGATTGGCAGTATACCAAGCGGGCAATTGGGTAGCTTGCTGCCAATAGTAGAAGGCAACCGCACCAACCCCAAGGACCGCTAAAGAGACAGCAATGAAAAATCGTTTCATAACGAGAAGCTCATCTACGTTACACAAGCTTCCCAATATTAGCGAACTCTGAAAGATTGAGTCGCTAATTGCATCCAACCATCACGATGCTTGACTGGCTTGCCATTCTTCTCCGTCACTGGCTGTCTGCTGTTTGAGGTGAACATTTTTCAGGTGCTTCTTAACGGTGTCTAGCGCGATATGTAGGTTGGCAGCGATCGCCTTGCGACTGTAACCCGATCGTCGTTGCAGCCAAACTTCAGTTTCACGGGGCGTGAGTCCCCATTTTTGTGCTTCGGCGATCGCTAGACCCTGTAACGACTGGGTTTGGTCTTGCAGTCGCAGCAGGAGACAGGGACGTGAGGCAACTTCCAGTGCCAGCCACTGTGCTCGAATGCGGAAGGTTGTCTTTGGGGTCACCACTTCCGATTCGAGCACGACTGGTCGACTGGGATAGCGGCTCTTGCTATCGAGCAACGCCTGACAGACACGCTGAATTTCACGTGGTAAGGGGTCTGTAGCGTCATGCCATAGCTGCGAGTAGATGGCGTGTGCCGTTGTGTTGGCATAAACCAGATCATGCTGATCGGTAATGACTAAAACACCATCGATCAAACTTTCCAGCACCGACTGTAGTAGACTGTCCAGGCTTTCTAAATACTTCATAGTTGTCATGTTCATTGGGGGCTGAAATGAACGTTCTGTTGCTTTACTGAAGCAAAAAATGGTTGAGCAAACGATAGAACTCAACTCTTTCGCACCATCGCTTTGATACCAAAACGTTTTTTGCTATGACTGCTCTACTGCCTAACCACTTCCTCGTATTCTTTATGATTCATACGTTGCACGATCGTTATCCGGTCAACCGTAAGAAAAAGTAATACATTGAGTGGAAGCAAGAGAGCACTGTGCTTTTAAGGGCAACATTCAACGTTTCTTAGCTTTAATAAACTATTACTAATGGTTACAACGTAAATTCCAGGATTACGCATAAAAGATGTTATTTTCCCAAAGTGGAAAATTTGTGAACATAGTCTGTCCCTTCTGACGATCCCTTACAGCTCTCACGCCAACACTCCTCTCTGAAGGCTATACGCCTGTTTTACGGAGTTTTGACGATGCCTCGTTTAGCACATGAGAACAGAGCAGTCAGTAAAGGCTTCTCACTCCTAAAACTTATGGTTCAGCTACCTTGTAGCAGCAGTAGGCAGACTGAGAATATCTCTAATCCATCGCTAGATACAATACGCTTGTACCGCTCTGAAGCCTGTCTGTCCACACTCAATTGAGTGATTTGTGCTAACAAAGCACGATCGCTTGTAAGTCATAAAATTACGAACCGCAAAAGCAATTTATCATTGTGTTGATGATTTTGAAGTGTAACGATCGTAGTTAATACAATCAGCTCGTTACTCAGAACTACATTTTACTGATCTAAATAATGACTGCTTCAACTGTTTTCGGGTACACAAACTGCTTCGAACGGTCATCATTGACAACCTGATTAAGAAAAAAAGTAATACCTAAAGTTCTAAATTTGCTACTTTAGAAAAACTATTCAGTAGACGATATGAAAATCGTTAAGCACACACCTAATTATCTGCAACTCAAGAGCATCGGTACTGGATGGATCTGGCTCTTTTTGTTGGTAGGAATGCTCTGCTTGCTGATTGGATTATCCTGGCTACGTTCGGGTGGGCTGCAACCAATCAATCTGGTTTACGCAGCAGCTATGCTGGTAACAGGTAGTGTGACAACGCTTGTGGCTTTATTCTCGGTTGCATGGCTCACTGTCTACACCTTTGATCAAAGGCGAGGGGTTGTCGTTTTACAACAACAATATGTGTTGCGTAGTCAAACAATTGAACGGCGGTTGCAAGATATCGCTGCCGTGCAAGTCGATGAGCAAGAAGATAGCGATCGCTCACGCTTCTACGTCGTTAATCTTGTCTTACATTCAGGCGAAACGCTATGTCTTCGGGAAACTGTTGATAATCCTGATAGACAAAAATATGAGCAGATTGCTGACTCGATCAGGCAGTTTTTAGAATCGACTGAGTAAGGTAACGTCTGAGAGTCGACTGCAAATCGATGCGGCACGATCGCGCGCTACAAACATACCAACAATCTTGCCCTAAATCGCTGCTAGACACGTTGGAGCAGAAGAGATAGCGTTACTGGGTACTGGCTTCTAATTGAGAGCCGTTTTTTCTTTTAAGCCGTTGGTGACGATCAGTTTTGGTGGTGCGTCTGATTGTACGATCGCACCACGTTTACGATACAGCGCACTATGGGGTAGCACACGCAACACCTCGTCCACAGTGGTTCTGCCAGTCGTGACTTTTTCGATCGCTGCCATCTGAAAGGATTGAAACCCTGTGTCACTCAAGTAACGGTGAAGGTCTGTCATGCTGCCTTCGTAAATAATTTGTCGGACTGTCGTGTCAATATTCAGCATCTCGATCAAGGCTTCTCTGCCCAAATAGCCAGAGTTAAAACAGCGGGCACAACCGCGACCGCGCCGCCACGCTGCTGCATTTGCCTGTTTCAGTTCCAGCCCCAGTACATTCAAATCGCGCTCTGTTGGCGTGTAAGGTTCGGCACAGTGGGTACAAACTTTACGTGCCAATCGTTGTGCCACAATGCCGAGCAGCGCATCGCTAATCAACCCCGGATCAGGTCCAATATCTTTTAGACGAGGAATGGCGCTGGTCGCATCGTTGGTGTGTAACGTTGTGAGGACTAAATGCCCTGTTAGAGCTGCACGAATCGCGGTTTCAGCCGTTTCGTGGTCGCGGATTTCACCCAACATGATGATGTCGGGGTCTTGCCGCAAAATAGCGCGTAGCCCCGCAGCAAAGGTCATGCCAGCAGGCTCATGCACTTGCGTTTGTGTAATGCACGGCAGCACATACTCAACGGGATCTTCGACGGTGACGACGTTGACGTGTTCGGTGGCGATCGCCTGTAAACTGGTGTACAGCGTACTGGTCTTCCCCGAACCTGTGGGTCCTGTAAAGATCACCATGCCCTGTGGCTGTGCCAACCAACCTTTGTAAATTACCAGCGCTTTGTCAGAAAACCCCAGTTCGTTAATGCTAGAGAACGGATTTTGGCGAGGCAGCAAGCGAATCACCGCTTTTTCACCGCCTACGCAGGGCAGCGTACTCACTCGCATATCGAGTCCGACTTCGGCTTCGGTCTCCGAGACGTACTTTTCGCTGATGCGGGCATCTTGCGGACGGCGACTCTCGGAAATATCCATATCTGCCATCACTTTGAGGGCGACGACTGCCCGCCGACTGACATCTAGAGGCAGTGTTGTGATGTTACGAAGAATCCCATCAATGCGATAGCGCACACGCAACCCGTCTAAAGTTGGTTCCAGGTGAATGTCGCTGGCGCGGTTTCGCAAGGCTCCTGAGATCAGAGTTTTGATACGCCCAATCTGGTCAGTGGCTTTCGACAGATGTAACTCCGTCATCTTGCCAATGTTTTCTTGCTCGATTTCTCCGGTCAGTGGGTTCGTTGCGGCATCAGCGTTGATCCGATTCTGGTCAAAGTTTTGGGAGTGGAACCAAGCACGGTAGCTTTGCTCGGCGATCGCAATCACATGAATTGCCATTGCGGTCTGCTCTCGCAGGCTGGCGATCGCTGTTTCACTGAGAGCCGTGGGGGTGCCCAGATAATAACAATTGCGCCACAGCAACAAAGGAATGACAGGTGGCAGCGATCGCCGATCCGCAAACTGCTTCAGAAAACGGTACGTCACCTCACGATCGAGCAACTGAAGGTTAACAATGCCCTGCTGATTCACTAAAAGAGCAATGGCTTCGTCATAGCTAATGTCACGCTTTTTGAGTTGCTGCCAAGCCGAAGTCGGAGCGGTAGAAGCCTGCATGATTTCTTAAGGCAATAAAACATTGAAAAGACAAGGCGATCGTGCCTCGTATAATAAACCTGCAACTGTATACGCTGTCAATGATCGCTTGGATTTATGAACGAATTTATCCACAAGCAGAGAGAAGCTTTGCGTTAGCAGTCGGTACTGATTCAACCGACCCTGAAGCTTGCTTGAATCGTACTGCCCACAATATTGGCACGAGAAAGGGCACGATCGCACCCTTTCTCGTGCAGGAATTGCGTTAGACAAATTGACCGTTTGATTGCTTCCGGCGAATGCCAATCACCGAAGGCTTGGGTGGTCCGTCTGCCTGCCCCTGAATGTTGCTGGGCCAGTTGCTACCGCGTGAAACAGTGCGCGTCTGGTTGAACAACGTGCCGTCCAGAGCTAAAAGCTCGATCGTGCGGCTTAAGGTTGGGTTTGGCGTGAACGGACAATCTTCACCAGGGTGCTGCACTGCAATAATCAGTGTGTCGCCAACGAATGTGGGTCCCGTCATTTCACAGCGCGTTGGACCGTAGGCAAACGGCACCACTTGTCCAGCGTCGGCACCAGTGGTGGGAATGTAAAACAACCAGTTGTTGCCAAATACGCCCGTAAAGGCAGACACATCGCCCGTTCTAGTGTGGTCGATCGCGTTGGGTGTACCAGCGGCACCAGTGGCAAAGCCATTGTGAGTAGCCGTTGACATATCGGTTACGCCCCAGATGTTTGCCCGGTTGTCGAACACCAGGTTGTCGATCGCTGCCAAGCCAGCACCGCTTTCGGCTCCAGCCTCACCACCTTGAACAAAGCGCTCCCAGCGGAAAGTATTGCCCGTACCATCAGCGCTGTCTTCAATGATCTTGTAGAGACCACCTGATTGCTGCGTGTCATTAACGGCTGCGCTATACTTGCCAACCACAAAGACACGGGAATCGGGGTAGCCATCGCTGCCCGGAGCGCCATCGGTGTATGCAATGAAGACTTCCCTGGCGTTTCTAGGGTTAATTTCAATGTCTTCAGGACGGGCAGTGGGAGTGCCACCAATTAAATTGGCAGCAAGGAACGCATCGACCAGGATGGCACCCTGGCTGGTGTAGAAGTCGCTTAGCTTCTTGCCCTGATAGCCGGGTAACGCCTCACTTTCAGCCACGGCTGTAACAGTCGTAACACCGTTTGTGGTAGTAGTTAGCTGTGTGAGTGCCACCACAACCGACCCACCATCAGTGGTCTGACCAGCAATGCCTGCACGTCTTGGGAACCGTGTGCTGCCGCTTCTGAGCTTCAGTGGGTCGTTAGACGTAAGCTCAGTGGGGCTAACAGGGTTAGTGGGTGACGAGAGCAGCAACGGCAGCCAGGTGCCTGTGCCGTCAGCATTGTATTTCGCAACGTACAGAGTCCCGTCTTCAAAAAGCTTGCTGTTGCCTTTGTTCTTGGGATTCTTGACCGTGCCATTGCTCACAAACTTCCAGGTGTGCCCACCCCGGCGATCGTCGCCCAAATAGGCAACCAGCTTCTTGCCAGCCTGCACACGCATCGCAATGTTCTCATGGCGGTAGCGACCTAACCAGGTGTGTTTGCGGGGTCGATAGTCAGGATTTGCTGGATCGATTTCAACCATCCAGCCGTATTTTTCCCCTGTCAGACCAAATTCGGCACCCGTCGTACCTGTGGCATACCCAGTTTGAGTGCCGTCAGGCTTGACATTTTCCTGTACGCCCACGAAAAACGCACCCGTCGAACCCTGGAAGTTCTCTTCCGCTGTCAAAATCGTTCCCCAAGGGCTAGTGCCGCCAGAGCAATTGTAGGCAGTACCAATGATTTTGTTGCCCAGACCGTCAGCGTTAATACCTTCAAACACTTCGCTGGCAGCAGGTCCAGTAGCAATTAAATAGTTTTGATCACCCGTTTGGTAACTTTTCGATCCCCAACTGGTGACGCTGCTGTAAGCATCGGAGCGTTGACTATTGATGCCTAGACCAGACAAGCCATGCAAACGACGGTTTTTCGAGTCTTTAACGACAGCAAACCGTTCTCTACGACCATCACGAGCAATGCGAACGATCGACCCACCCATGTTGTACATAAACTCACCAGAGAGCGCACGACCTGGTGCAGTGGGGAAACCCTCAATGATGATCGAACCAGACGAAGCAAAGCTTGCTACATCGCTGGGCGCTTCTGGAGCGAAAGGAGAAATGGGGAAGCTGTTGTATTCATGGTTGACCCAAAGGTACCCATCAGTTCGACCGTTAATCGAAACAAAGCCTGTGTAATCGCAGTTATAGCCAAAATAATCTTCCTGGTTAGGAAAGACCCGATCGCCCCAACTGACAATGACGTAGCGCTCGTATTCTGGTGGCACTACCACGTCATCTAAAGGGCTAAAGGCATCAAGATTGGGCGTTGGTGCTGGTGGTAACGTACTGCCCTGACCAAAACCAGTGGCTAAAAAGCTGCTTTGTTGCTGGTAAATTGGCAACGGATGCGGTAGACGCACAGGTGTAAACGTTAGAGAAGCGGCTTCGGCGGTGGCATTGCTGCCGCCAAAAAGCTTGTGACTCACGACTGGCTCTAGCGCAGCCGCCGCGGCACTGCTACCAAAGAAAATCAGTAATTGTCGGCGCGAGAAATTAGGCATAAACACCCCACTGAAGGACGAAGGAACAAGAACACTAACCCTTAACTAAAACCCCTACAGGCTCAGAGGTTGCCTTAAAGCTCAGATTTGGCGACTCAAAGTCACGGCTGATAGAGACTAAACCGGTCGTCGCAGGCTACAGAACCGATGGGATTCCTCAATCTGTGGCGACAGGTTGCGTTTCTGTAGCAGCAAATTTTATGTGCCCAACACTGCTCAGACATCCTCTCGACCGCATCTAAACAGTTTGCGAACGGCGATCGTTAACAGTTCGATGTTTGTAAGAGCCAACACACCCCGTAAATGTGAAATGGATGTGAAAGCATGAATTTCAATTCAAACTTTCATTCACAAAACATAGCGCTAGCTAAAAAACCTAAATTTGGAAAAAAAGGTTCTTACTCGCCGTGTTTAACGCAAACAAAATGTGCCAATTAAGACCAAGAAAGCCTATATCAAAGTATCGCTGTTACATTAAGGCTGGTTAATCGTCAGGTTAATACCATTGAAATGCTGCCAATAGAGCACTAGCAGCACACCTTTTTAGTTGATCCTGTAAAGCCCCTTTACTTTTTTTACTCTCTGAGAATGGAGATAAAAGCGGTTAAACGTTAGCCATCATTTCTCACCTTTCACTACGCTGAGCGCTATCGCGCTGACTCACTTTCCAATGGTGCTGGCGTGCTTTGTGGGGTTGGAGTTGTTGGGGACGGTTGTGCTGGAGTCTTTTGCGGTGTCACAGTGCCCTGAGCTGGTGGCGTTGGAGCATTCTGCTGTGGCGTAGGACTGCTTTGGGTAGGTAGCGCTGGAGCGCTTGGCGACGCTGCTGGTGGAGTTTGAGGCGGTGGCGTTTGAGGCGGTGGAGTTTGAGGTGGTGGAGTTTGAGGTGGTGGAGTTTGAGGTGGTGGAGTTTGAGGTGGTGGAGTTTGAGGTGGTGGAGTTTGAGGTGATGGAGTTTGAGGTGATGGAGTTTGAGGTGATGGAGTTTGAGGAGTTGAAGCAGGGTTACTCTGGGGCGACGGGTTGCTTTGTGGTTGCGATCGGTTACGCTGTTGCAAGAATTTTTGCAGATCGGGACCAGGGAGATAGTTGTAGCCGTAGGGCGATCGATCGGAATCATCCAAGATTTGCGGCGTTACTAGCACTACCACTTCATTGCGTGAACGTTCCTGCCTGCGGTTGCGAAACAGCAAATTGAGCAGCGGAATATCACCCAAAATTGGCACTTTCGTAATGACTTCCCGGTCTTGCTCCTGAATAATGCCTGTTAAAATCAACGTTTGACCATCGCGTAAACGAATTTTGCCTGTTTCTAGTCGCCGCCGATTGACCAGTTGCTGAATCAACAGATTGTTGCGCGACGGATCGGTAATCTGCTGCCCGAGTGAGCTGACTTCGGGTGAGACGGCGATCGTCACAAAATTGTTATCGTCAATCTGATCGACCTGCACATTGAGAATCACACCCACATCAACGGGCGGCTGGGGCAAAATGCGCGTGGTTGTCACGTTGCCTTCCGTCACTCGTTGCTCAGTAAAGCCAGAAAACACTTGCGAGGTCAGGTTTACCTGTGACTGGTTGCCTTCCTGCACAATCAACGTGGGGTCAGTCAGAATCTTGGCATTGCCAGAAACGACTTGTGCCTGAAGATTCAGCAAAAACTGCGTTGGAAATTGAAACAACGGGGAGAGTCCGTAGGTTAATGCCTGACCGATTACGCTCGTCACATTGCCGCTGGTGCTGACCGTAGAGCCGCTGGTCAGGTTGGTTACAACTGCCGCCAGCGGGTTTGCGTTCGTCGGGCTGGCAGGCTGAAAGCCCAGAGTGTTGCCTTGAGCATCGACTACTTGAGCGTTGGTATTGAGCGGTGGCTGTACGGTTGCAAAGGGATTGGCGATCGTCGAAGGACTGGTGAGGCTATTAGAATCAATTAACGACGGGTTCACCGGTCCGACGTTGACACCCCCTCGCCCCTGGTTCACGTTGAAAAAATTGCCAGCTACGCCGAAGGAAAAGCTGGAGCCAATATTGCTCGTTTTTGACAGATCGACTTCGACAATTTTGACATTAACAGCAACCTGCTTCCGTCGTGTGTCGAGCTTGTTGAGATAATCAGTTACAAGCTGCACTTGCTCAAGCGTGCCGACGATCGACAGTGTATTAGTGCGTGCATCGGCTGTCACCTGTACACCCCTAAAGACAGGGCTTCTGGCTGTGGCGCTGTTGTTTGCCCCCAGCTCTTCAAGCACTTGCAGCGCCCCTTTATAAGGGATATTCTCAGTTGTGGCGCTGGTTCTGCCCACCTGGCTAGTCGTGGTACTACCGCCTTGCCCACCACCGCTGGTGAGGCTAGAGGCACTCACAGCAGTCGTTGTGATGTTAGTCTGCGGCAGGGTCGCCCGCATTTGATTCAGTCGTAGCGTGCGTGTGACATAACTACCCGCTGTCGCAGGTAGATTGAGACCGACAAAAATAGTTCTACCCACCCGGTTTGCCTTCAACCCCTTCGCCCGCAGGATGTAATTGAACACATCCTGGATCGGTTCATTCTCAATATCGAGCGAAATGTTGGAATCAATCACTGAACTCGCTGACTGGGCGGGCGCTCCTGGGGTCGGTGACACCCCTAAATCTTCGGCATAGACAATACCCAAATCAGCAGCTCGTGCCAACAGTGCAAGCGCCTCCCGGACAGGCGTTTCTCGCAACACCACGCGCTCAATGCGGGCAGTTGTACCCAGGTCGATCGTGGTTGGCTGGACGTTGAGATCCGTGTAGGTAATCCTATTGAAGGGCGTAGGGGTGGGCTGAGGGGTTGAGGGGTTGAGGGGCTGAAGGGCAGGGGAGTTGAGGGGTAAGGGAGTTGAGGGATTGCTTGGTCTGGGAGAACCTGTAGTTGGAGACGGCTGAGGGACTGGTGTTGTTACAGGGCTGGGAGAAACAGCAGGTGTAGAGGCATTTGTGGGTGTGGTGACGGGAGTCGGTGTAGGACTCGGAGTGACGGCTGTACCCGCTTGAGCTGGAAGAGGGACGCTGGATGATGGCGCTGATGCACGCGAACTGCTAGTGCTAGCACTGCTACTAGCGGCGGCATTGCCACTGGCAGCAGTATAGAGCAGGCTGAGGGTCAATTTTGTGCCCTCCTGTTGTGCCTGTCCCATGAGCGCACCAGGCTTGCCATTAACAGTGACCTGAATGCTATTGGCACCGGAGGCAACTACGCTGATGGTGGCAATGCCAGGGGCAGGGTTATCCTGACGATACGGCTTTGCAGATGGACTCAATTGAGCATTGGTAATGTTAGCAACCCAGGTATTGCCTTGACCACTGGTAAACACTTGGGGGCGATCGCTCCCCGTCTTGCCCTGTGCCTGTAGCTGCAACACAATATCAATCCCACTGGCGGTGGGGTTGAGGCTAATCCCAGTCACCTGGGTTAGCGCGCCAACAGGCTGGGCAACCAGCGCGATCGCGGCAGCACCAGACAGTATGCTCATCACAAAATCATGCTGCTGCAAGCCGCCCCCTTACCAGAGCGCTTGTCCTAAACAGCGCGTGGACTGGTTGCTGGCTAACGCTGCCGTTGCAAACTTGCGTGTGTAAAATCGACATCACTTTCTGGCTAAACCGAAGAACAAAACAACTGCCGCTTGAAGTACTTTGACACAACCCCAGAGTGGCATCATGAATGGACAAACCGTAGCTAAGCCTAAGCAGTTCACAGATGCTACCCTAGATCTGCCGTTATGAAACACCCGCAAGGTAAAGGCTCTGTTAAGGTGCTAATCTGAGCGCCAAGGACGACGGCTGCCAAGTTATCTTTATGCCGTTGATGCAGCGATCGGGGTTTACTCCCAACTGACGTGCGATCGCTCATGCAACACGCGCCCATAAACGGCTTCAGTTTGTAGTGCCAGTTTGAACCAGTCGAAGCGATGCTTCAAATCAGCGTAGGCATTGTCGACCAACCATTGAGCATAGTTAGGATGCCGTAAGACTTCTAAGATGCCCCAGGCAAGAGAATCCGTGCTGTTTGTCCAGGTGACAATGCCTGTTTTGGTATGGCGTACCACTTCTGGCAAGCCGCCTGTATCCGAAACAACGACGGGCACACGCGCTGCAAAGCTCTCCAGCGCTACAATGCCAAACGGTTCGTACAAGCTAGGAAACACCGCACAGTCTGCCACCGTTTGAAATCGATCCAGATCAGCGTCAGACATAAAGCCTGTGAAATAGCACTTGTCCCAAATGCCTAACTCCCATGCTTGGCGCTTGAGATGGTCTGTGTTGCCACCACCAACAAGCACGAATTTAACGCTATGACCGATCGCCTGAAGCACTTTTGGAGCAGCATCCAGCAAGACTGAAACGCCCTTCTCATAGGTCATACGACCGACGTAGTAAGTGATTTGTTCATCGTCAGCCGCAAAGCGACGGCGAAATGCCCAGTAGTCAAACTCTGGATCGCGCTGCTTTTTCTCTGGTCGGATGCCATTGTAGACCACATCGATTTTGTTCCAGGGTGCTGCCAGCGTGCGCTCTACTTCTAGCCGCATGTAGTTGGTACAAACGATAATGCGCCAGGCGTTGTGTGCCAACTGATGCTCTTTACCGTATATGTAGCGCTGGGCATCCGTATAAATGCCGTTGTGGCGACCAAATTCAGTGGCATGAATCGTTGCTACCAGAGGCACTTTGAAGGTGTGTTTGAGGGCGATCGCCGCATCGCTAACCAGCCAATCATGGGCATGGATTAAATCAAAGGGACCGTCTTCCAGCAATAGCTTACCGCCATGCTGCCCAAAGCTTTCGTTCATGTTGACGATCCAGTGAAAGAAGTTAGCACTAGACCCTACGCCAACTCGATGCACATGCACCCCATCCACCACTTCATAGCCAGGAGCCTGCCCAAACTCCACCGTGATCAGATGAACTTCATGCCCCTGTTTCGCCACCTCAGGGTAAAGCTCTGCTACGTGTCGAGCAATTCCACCCACAATGCGGGGCGGAAATTCCCAAGCCAGCACCAGAATCTTCATCAGCGATCGTCTCGACAATTAACTTGTATTAACTTTACCCAGCCATCCTCCTAGAGTAGCTCAGTAGACACGGCTGTTTTGTGTAAAGTATCGGACGATCGCTAACATTGCTCAAGACAATTGGTCTGAGTGATGAGAGAGAAGAGAAACGTTAGCGGTGTGCATGGTTGATCGATCGTCCCTAGCAACCTCGGACTCAACACGTGGCTATCAATGAACGATGAATGCATCGCTTGCCTATCCAAAACCAAGCGCGAAAGAGTACTCTATAGAGTAGAGAGAAGCGTCAATTCAAGCAAATCTCTTAATGTTCACCAAGTTGTTCTAGCCAGGAGCGATCGTGACTTTTTTCTTTGAAGTGCTGGACGTTTAAAGTGCTGGAAAGCGATCGCATGCAGGCAGTTTCGGAAAAGCAGACTAATAACGAAATGCCGCTACAGCTATTGCTGTTTATCGATAGGCGACCGAGTTCGAGAGAACGCATTCGGCAAGTTCGTGATGCGCTCAAAAATTTGAGAGTAGGCTATGCCTTTGATTTAGAAGTGATCGATGTTAGTGAGCAGCCCTACTTAGCTGAACACTTTCGCTTAGTCGCAACACCCGCTCTGATTAAGCTCCATCCCGAACCACGGCAAATGCTGGCAGGTAGTGACCTCGTTGCTCAGCTTCAGCACTGGTGGAACTACTGGCAACGCTCTGTCGAAACTTATTTAGTCAATGCCAGCCATCAGCAGGCGTTGAGCGAAGACATCGACCTCCTCGCCGCATCGACGATCGCAGAAAGTACAGCCGTAGCATTGACTGATGCCTCTGACTCCACTGTTGTTATGGGCGCACCTGTAAATGCTCTACCTAGTGCTTTAGGAACGATCGCTCGTTCAGCAGAACTGATTCAGCTAACGGACGAAGTGTTCCGACTGAAGCAAGAAAACGCCGAACTGGAGCATCAGCTTCGCTTTAAGGATGAGATTATCTCCATGCTGGCGCACGACTTGCGAAATCCTCTCACAGCCGCATCAATTGCGATGGAAACCCTAGAAATGGGGCATAGCGTGGCGGAAGGCTGGTCTTCACGTCTGACACCTGCCCTCACAGCACAGTTGCTGAAGCACGCTCGCACCCAGACACGCGCGATTGACCACATGATCACCGATATTTTGCAGGCAGCACGGGGTACCAGTGGAGAACTGAGGATCGTCCCGCAGAAGCTGAATCTGGGAAGCCTGTGCACTGAAGTGATGGCGCATCTTCAAGATCGCTTCAAGGCAAAAATGCAGCGAGTAACGCAGGATATTCCTTCCGATCTGCCAAGCGTTTATGCTGATAGCGAACGCGTACGGCAGGTTCTCGTAAACTTGCTTGACAATGCCGCTAAATATACACCTACTGGCGGTTCCATTGCTGTCTCTATCCTTCACCGCACGACTCAAAAAGTGCAGGTTAGCGTGTGCGATAACGGTCCCGGCATTCCTGAAGAAAACCGCGATCGCATTTTTGAAGATCACTTCCGGCTTGAACGGGATGAGGCAAAAGATGGTTACGGCATCGGACTATCGCTCTGTCAGCGCATTATTCGAGCGCACTATGGTCAAATCTGGGTAGACTCAACACCCAATAACGGCAGTTGCTTTCACTTTACGCTGCCCGTTTGTCGAGGGTAAGAAAGTTGTTGGTTGTTAGCTGTTAGTTGTTAGTTTGGAGAGGAGCGATCGCCTAGCGCTCAGCAACTAATTAATAGCAATCGCCCTCCCGCTTCTGCTCCCCCACATCAAACACCACGATCAATTTGGCGTGTGGCTCTAGACGACGGAGCGCTTGAACAAACCCGTCCGCATCCGATTCTTTAACAAACCGAGCCACCGTCACCCGCTGCATAGTGGCAAGCAGGCGAACCACAGCCCATCGCTTAAGGCGATCGCCGTACGTCATAATAAATTGTCTCCATGCGAATTGGAGCAAAAGCCAGTGCAGGACTTTCCAGGGAACGCACTGGCTTAAGCTTTACCAAGAGTGGCTATATAAATATAGTCATTTCATTGTACGACATGGCTATACAAATATAGTCATTTACTCGCTCATAATCCTCTGACAGGATCGAGGGCATGGGAAGAGCAGGTAAAGCCCTCAAGCAAACACTAGAAACCTACAGCATCAGTCAAAATCGGCTGGCGATCGCGCTAGGAGTCCGTCGATCGGTCGTCTATCACTGGTTTCACGAAAAAGTAGATCCCAACGCAGAGACGGTTGCAGAGATCGTCAAGGCGTTGCAAAATCTCGACCCGATCGCAGCCAAAGCTTTCATCAAGCTTTATTTAGGCGATTTAATTCAAAAAGACGAAAGCAAAGAGGAATAGCGATTTCAGCATCTAGATTTAGTACCCTATGCTTGCCTCAATGTCGCTGGTTGCGGCAAAGAACGGTTTTGCTCTTTGTAATTTTCAATTAAAAGCTCAAGGACTTCCTGCGCGTTTTTAACCGCCTCTTCGTAGGTATCGCCGTGTGTATGCGCGTAAGGACCAAACTCAGGCAAGCTCACAATATACTTTTGATCCTCATCAGACCACTGAATTAAGATGCTGTAGCGACGTTTCATCTATTCGTGTTGTTGCTCTGCAACAGCCACAGTCAGCTCCAGCCCCAACTCGCTGAGCCATTGAGACAGCCCATAAATCACATCACTTCCCTGCTGAGACAGAAGTTTTTCTAGTTTCTGAGCGTGAAGTTCAGCTTGTTCAGGTGATAAGTTCGATCGGCTCAACGCTTCAAGCACATCGTTGAGAGCCAACTTAAGCAAGCCAGGATCTGGATCTTCCTCTTCTTCAAAATGGGTTTCTAAATAGAGCGCTGCGTAGCTCGGATCTCTAAGGCGAGAAATGAGGTAGTCGTGGTAACTGTCACTGGTCGGCGCTTTCACGTTCTTTACAGTCTATTCGCGATCGTCCTCTGCAACAGCCACAGTCAGCTTCAGCCCTAGACTATCGAGCCAGTTCACTAAACCATAAACTTCCTGGCTTCCAGACTGAGACAGAATCTCATCAAGTTTCTTGCTGTAAAATTTACGTTTCTCGGAAGCGTCATCAGTACCAAGTGCTTCTGCGACATCAAGCAGCGCGACTTTCAGAAGCTCAGGCTCTGGATCTTCCTCTTCTAAAATTGCTTCGAGATAGGCAGCAGCTTCCTCTGGATCTTGAAGCGATTTGATTAAATAATCGTGATAACTATCACTGACTGGTATTTTTACGTTTTCCATGATCTGCCCAGTACTGTTCAGCTTTCAAAATATCTCGTGTCTGAGTGTCTTTATGTCCGCCTCCAAGAAGCCACAGCCCTTCTGAATCTTCCCCATAATAGACTCGGATGTAGCCAAAGCGATTACCCTTAAACCTCAACTCGCAAATTTCTGAGTTTGTGAGACGTTTCCAGTCCCCTAAGTGTCCAAACTCTTCAACTCGCCTGATTCTAACTTTGATTTTGGCTCTGGCTTCGCCATCTCGCAGCGACTCCAATCACTCATCAAAAGGAACCTTGCCGTCAACCGTCTTGTAACGTCGAATTTCTCGCGGCTGCGCTTCCATATACTAGTCACCTCTCCACTAAACAGTTTCAAACAATTTAGTGCAAAGGTACTATCCACGTCAAGCAACAAGGTGTCACTCTACTTAATACCACAAGATTAACAAAAGCTTGTACTAAGGTCAAGCTTTTTACGAAAAAACTTGACAACATAGGCTTCCCAATAGGCTTTGCGGTTTTTTCTACTATGTACCACGAAGACAAAAAGCCCCAAACTACGTAATTCAAAGACTTTACAAAAAGTTAGAATAGAAAGTAGCGTTGTGCCATTGGGAGGACGGTGGCGGGTTCGCAGGTAAGGAGTTGCCCATCAGCGTGGGCTTCGTAGATTTCGCGATCGACTTTCTTTACCCCTCACGAATGGGCGCTAGAATTTTTCGTCATCCTGATCAAGAAACGCAACGCTTCATTCACGGCTGCGGCATCGGGAAACATTTCTGCGACATCAGGTGCTAACTCTACAGTTAATGGAGACTCAGTCGTTTGGGTGACAAAGCGGTTAGGACGAGCTTTGCGGTAATCAAACTCGTATTCTGGGAGCAGGTCATCGTCTATATTCCGCTGTGGTTCAGAAGCTTCTGTACTCTTCATAGTCTCTACGCTCTTTTGAGGTCGTTAGACGGGCGCTGATGATACGAATCGTCCCTGCTCTTTCGGTGAAACAAACAAGCAAGAGCCGTTGAGCGCGATCGTGTCCGATAATGATTTCCCGTTTTTCTCCGATTGAATGCCACTCATCATCAAAAATGACAGCAAGTGAATCATCGAAGACGGTTTCTGCTTCTGCAAAGGAAACTCCGTGTTTTTCGAGATTAACTTGAGCTTTGGTTTTGTCCCACTCAAACGGCATAAGCTCAATGTAACACTGCTTTTTGATGCGCTAAAACAAGAAGTAGCGTTGTGCCATTGGGAGGACGGTGGCGGGTTCGCAGGTGAGGAGTTGCCCGTCAGCGCGGACTTCGTAGGTTTCGGGATCGACTTCCATTTTGGGTGTGGCATCGTTGAGCTTCAGGTCTTTTTTGGTGAGCTTGCGGATGCCGGAGACTGCAACAGCTTTCTTTTGTAAGCCGAGTTGGTCGGGAATGCCTTTCTTGAGAGCGGCTTTGGAGACGAAGGTGAGAGAGGTAGCGGCGATCGCGCCCCCAAAGCTGGCAAACATCGGTCGCATATGGATCGGTTGCGGGGTGGGAATGCTGGCGTTGGCATCGCCCATTTGTGCCCAGCCAATGAGTCCACCTTTAATGACCATTTCAGGCTTGACGCCAAACATGGCGGGTCGCCACAGGCACAGGTCAGCCAGTTTACCGACTTCGACCGAACCCACATGGTTAGCAATGCCGTGGGTAATGGCTGGGTTGATCGTGTACTTGGCGATGTAGCGCTTAGCGCGGAAGTTGTCGTTGCGGTTGTGAGATTCGACGGTGCCTTCGGTATGGGGAGCGAGCCAGCCACGATCGAACTTCATTTTGTGAGCGGTTTGCCAGGTGCGGATGATGACTTCACCGATACGTCCCATTGCCTGCGAGTCGGACGACAGCATACTGAACGCGCCGAGGTCATGGAGGATATCTTCAGCAGCGATCGTTTCGCGGCGAATGCGGGACTCAGCAAAGGACACATCTTCGGCGATCGCGGGATCGAGGTGATGGCAAACCATCAGCATATCCAGGTGTTCGTCGAGTGTGTTTTGGGTGTAGGGTCGGGTGGGATTGGTGGAGGATGGCAACACATTGAGTTCGCCGCAGATTTTAATAATGTCGGGAGCGTGTCCACCGCCTGCGCCTTCGGTGTGATAGGTGTGGATGACGCGATTTTTGAACGCCGCGATCGTGTCCTCGACGAAACCCGCTTCGTTCAACGTGTCAGTGTGGATGGCGACCTGCACATCGTAGTCATCGGCAACACTCAGGCAGGTGTCGATCGCGGCGGGTGTGGTGCCCCAATCTTCGTGGAGTTTCAGACCGATTACGCCTGCTTCAACCTGCTCGACCAAGCCTTCGGGCTTCGCGCTGTTGCCCTTGCCCGTAAAGCCAATGTTGATGGGAAACGCATCTGCCGCTTGGAGCATGCGGTAAATGTTCCAGGGACCGGGTGTACAGGTTGTTGCGCTGGTTCCCGCAGCGGGACCCGTTCCACCGCCGACTAATGTAGTGACACCAGAGGCGATCGCCACTTCAATTTGTTGCGGACAGATGAAGTGAATGTGGGTATCGATGCCGCCAGCCGTGAGAATCATCCCTTCGCCCGCGATCGCCTCTGTACCAGGACCAATGATGATGGTTACATTGTCTTGAATGTGGGGATTGCCCGCTTTGCCGATCGCATGAATTTTGCCGTCCTTAATCCCGATATCCGCTTTGACGATGCCCCACCAATCCAGAATGAGCGCGTTGGTAATGACCGTATCCACCGCGCCATCGGCGTTGGTAATCGGTGACTGTCCCATGCCTTCACGAATGACCTTACCGCCGCCAAATTTGACCTCATCGCCGTAGGTGGTGTAGTCCGCTTCGACTTCAATGATCAAATCGGTATCGGCTAACCGGACGCGATCGCCCACGGTGGGACCAAACGTTTCCGCATAGGCGCGGCGGTTCATTCTGTAGCTCATGGTGACTCCTCACTCAAATTCTCTGCCCGGTCGAAACCCTGCATGATTGGGCGATCGCAGGTCTTCAGCTTCATTAGAATACCGCTCTGTCCGTGTTTCGCGAGTTAAATCTACGACAAAATCGGCTTTAAACTATTGAGCGACTCTCAAAGGCGTTCAACTTGTTTTGCGACAGGTTTCCTTCAGCACGGGTTGCCAGTCTTTTTTTACCAGATCTGCTTGCTCATACGTGGCTTCAAACACGCGATCGCCCTTCTTCACGATCGTTTCTCGCAGACCGCTTCTCTGGGTGCCACGCACCACGCTACCTTCCCAAACCCACTTGTCACTGACCCAGCCCTCTGACAGCAGGTTAATAAATTGACCATCGCCCGTCAAAATGGTGCGCCCAAAGCGTTTAGTCAGGGTGTTGTACCCCATCGTGTCGTGTGTAATGGCGACAGCCTGTTTCGTTGTCGCTTGCCCCAAAAACCAGAAGTTGTTGAGTGTACGCTTAATCTCCCAGGTAAACGATTCAGCGGGGCTATTGACCAGGGCATTCACAGGCTTGACGGCACACGACCACTTGCCCTGAAAGTATTGCAGTTGCTCTAGTTGAGGATCGGGCTTAGGCAACGCAGTAGTGGGCGGTTCAGCCGCCTGAGCAGGGAGAACTGACAGTATGAGGGCGATAGCAGAAGCGATGAGACAAACGCGATCGCCTACGGTTGGATCAAACGTTTCCGCATCGGCGCGGCGGTTCATCCTGTAGCTCATTGGAATGCCTCACAAAATTTGAATATGGAATTAAAAGTCAATTTACGGGTCGAGATGCCTTTTGCTTTCGGCAAAGTTCAACGCTCTCCAGTTGCCAGCCTGCTGGTCCTTCTGAATCAAGCCAAATGTCATTAGTTACTTCAAATTCAGTCTCACTTTTCTTGATCACAACTTTACGCCAACGCTGTTTTCCGTCAAACTCACTCGTTCGATCGCCGTCCCAGACGATCTCGTTAGGTTTACCTGCTTGCCACCCAGAAGACGTAAGTTTAAACAAACGTCCTTCGATCGTTGCGATAATGCGTGTAAATTGCTTCAAGCCTGCATCATAGCCCCAAAGCTCTTGAGTTCTTGCTTCAGTTTGAGCAGAATCTTTTGTCGGTGGATCTTCCTGACCAAAGAACCACCAATCATTTAATCTCCGTTCCACTTTCCAGATAAATTTAAACTCGTTTGAAAAGGGGGGAAGTTCGTTTTGTTTACCCTTGCAATGCCATGTTCCTTGAAAGTAATCTAGCTGATCAAGTTGCTCACGTGCAGAGCGTGATACGCGAGGAGTTTCTGCTGCTAGTACTTCTTTAAAGCTAGCTAAAATCACTAAAGACAGGAGTGAAAATACAGCTACTCTACTTAAGATTGGTCTAAACATTATCAGGTTAGCTCGGTTGAATTAACAACATCAATGAACCAATTTGAGCGTCGCCTGCTAAGTATCTAACGCGTGTTCCTGCAATACTTCCAGCGGTACAACCTTGAGGGTTGCTTCGTGGGTGGCTGAGAGGTCGATCGGTGGTGCCACGCCTGCATCCAACGCTTCTTTCCAACGTGAGACACATAAACACCATTTATTACCAGGCTTCAACCCAGGAAAATTGGATGACGGTACGGGCGTACTCAAGTTATTGCCTCTGGCTTTTGTAAAGGTCAAAAATTCTTCGGTGACTTGAGCACAAACGACATGAGTGCCGAGATCTTGCGGACCTGTTTCGCATACGCCGTTACGGAAGAAACCTGTCACGGGAACATTGCAGCAAAGCTCAAGTTTTTCTCCTAGCACATTCTTTGTATCTGTCATTGTTTCTACTCCTGATCGATCAACTCGTTCATTTTTTCAATCCCAGCCTTGTGTACGAATGCGTTTGACATTATTAAACAAAGATGTTTGAAACTCTAACCCAAGAAGTTGCTTAAGTTTGGGGGTTGCGCGATCGATCACGGCTTGCTGCACATCCCGCATGGGATCTTGAATGGGATGAATAAACTTAGGATTGTAATTTCCCAGAATGGAAACTCTCGGTTCCGATGTTAAATTTGGTGCTGTATCGTGCCAACAAAGTCCGTGAGAAATGACGATCGAACCTGCTTTTCCTATAATCTTTTCAGCCGTTTCAGCAAATTGGATAAGGTCTGGTGGTAAACAGCTTGTTTGTGTACCAGGCGCGATCAATGTTGCTCCATTCGTTTCGGTAAAGTCTTCCAGCATCCAAATTGTTTGAAGCATCATGACTGGCTTGGCAGGAAACGGCGGCTTCATTGCCCAATAGGGATAATCGACGTGGGTTCCCATGCTGGCAGCACCAGGGGCAAGGATATGCGCTGAGAAATCACCCAGAAGCATATCGTCGCCCAGAACAGCTTCCAGGAAAGGCAGAATTACAGGATGCTGCACCATCTGCTCAAAGATTTCGCCTTTGTAAACCAAGCCGTACAAACGCTCTTTCTGCTCATGAACGAACAATTTACCCGTTTGCCGTTCAAGATCAGCTAACTTGAGTACGAGCGATCGAGCCTCTGCTGCTTGATCAACACTCAACACATTCGGGATTAAAACATAGCCTTTTCCATGTAGAATTTCGTCTACCAAAGTCGATATGGCTTCCAATTTAAGCGCCTCCCTAATCGAAGTGGATTTAGAATCCGTTACTACTTCTTCTTCCCTTCATTCTTCTTTTTTCCTTCCTTATCCTTTTTTTTGCTGTCTAATTTTTGGCTGTCTAAGGCACCATCAATTTTGTTATTAAGCCCATAGACTTCGCGGCTACCTGCAAGCGTCACCAACGTCACATTTTTTTCATCACCTGGTTCAAAGCGAACCGCCGTGCCTGCGGGAATATCTAGACGCATTCCACGAGCCTGATTGCGATCGAACCTCAGCGCTGAATTAACTTCATAAAAGTGAAAGTGAGAACCGATCTGGATGGGTCGATCGCCCGTATTTGCCACATCTAGCGACACCGTTTCTCGTCCTGCATTCAGTTCAATCTCGCCTTCTGGAATAATTAGTTCACCTGGAATCATAGCCACTCCTCAAGATATTTAAACGAGCTAATTATCGAATAGGATCATGTACAGTTACTAACTTTGTGCCATCGGGAAACGTCGCTTCAACCTGCACGTCGTGAATCATTTCGGGAATGCCTTCCATGACATCGCTGCGTGTTAGTAAAGTTGTGCCATAACTCATCAATTCGGAGACTGTACGACCATCTCTTGCCCCTTCTAAGATGGCGGCTGAAATATAGGCGATCGCCTCTGGATAATTGAGCTTTAGTCCTCGATCTTTACGCCGTTCTGCTAATAGCGCAGCCGTGAAAATCAGCAGTTTATCTTTCTCTTGTGGTGTTAGTTGCATCGTTCAATTCTCATCCATTACACTCCCCAAACTCTGGGTACGCAGCCAGAGCGCCCCAAGAATGATAAGCGCATTAGCCGCCAAACTTCAACAAACCAGCGACGAACTTCGGCGGTCGAGTGCCCTCGATAGCGACACAATAAGCCTGATTGCAAGCGAGTCACACCGCTTTCCCCCGCTCCTGTCCAGAGCGATCTCGCCTTCTCCACCAGAGTCGGATCAACGGCTTGTCCCACAAACGCAAAACTACCCACTACCGGACAGCCTGCCAAGCCATGATGACCATAAAACGATGCCTCACTGCCAGGAAGCCACTGACGATCGATCCACAAGGGGCGACCTTCCTGCCAAATTTCGGTGTGCGATCGCCAATCGCCCTGTAGAAAGGTTTCGTCTCTAGCACTGCGACCAAAACGGGTCATTTCCCAACCCAGCCAGGTTGCACCAGCAGCGAGTTCAATCCGCATATTCTGACGGTAGATTGCCCGATCAAACACGATCGTTTCCTGCGGCAACCACTCCAGACAGGCTCCAGTTGCTACGTCAACGTGAATGGTTTGGTTCGCTTTCAACCCATTGGTACGATAGATTTTGCCTGCCGAAGCCGTTGTGAGCAGCGCGTTTGCATATGGTTGAAGTTGGATGTCGAGGTCAAGGCGATCGCCGCCCACAATGCCGCCTGCCGTGTGCAGAATAATGTTATGACACACTACTTTACCTTCTGGATAAAGCGATCGTTGCATTTTAAGCGGCGCTCGAGCTTGAGCGTAAGCAACACGAGTCGCTTGTTCATGACTGGCATAAACGAGCTTTAAACTGCCGCGCCAGCCTGTATCGATCGTCATAAAAAAGCTTAAGAAGTTAACGATTGGGATTAGAAAAAATGTCATTAAAACCGACAAATCGACTCTGGTTGTATAGGGCAGGTAGAACCAGGTAAAGGATTATTTTGCAAATAAAGTACGCTGAGATTGGTAAGAGACTTGAGAGGATTAAGATTACCAATGCGATTGCCGCCTAAATAAAGCGTTGTGAGATTGGACAGGTTGCTGAGCGAACTGACATCGGCAATTTGATTGCCACCCAAAGCTAGATTGGTGAGATTCTTCAGTGACTTCAAGGCACTAAGATCGGCAATCTTATTGCCGCTCAGGTCGAGAGCCGTCAGAGCAATCAACGACGTGAGTGGCGTAAGATCAACAATATTTTGGGCAGAAAGTGAAAGCTCGGTCAGCTTAGTGAGCGATCGCAACGGATTAATATCGGCAATCTGGTTGAAGCTTAAATCTAAACGATTCAACTTTGCTAGAGACTTTAAAGGGCTGATGTTGAGGATTTGATTGGAAACTAGATCAAGGCTAACGAGATCTTCTAAAAATTGTAGCGAATCGATCTTTGCAATACGATTATTACCTAGATAGAGAACATTCAGCTTACGTAAGGGCTTGAGGGGAGCCAGATCGGAAATGCGATTGTAACTAAGATAAAGTCGATTCAGATTGGTCAGAGCACTTAAGGGCTTCAGATCAATAATTTGATTATTACCTAAATAAAGCTCATTGAGTTTAACTAATGGCTGTAACGGACTGAGATCAACAACTTTACTATCGCTAAGATCAAGAGTCGTTGTATCTTCAAGAATCTCACTTGATTGATAGCAATCGAGTGTGCGCGATCGCTTCAACAGCACATCGACTGTATGTCTGGCAGAAGCAGAAAGCGTCGATTTCTTCAGGCACCAATCAGCAAAGCGTTTGAATTGAGTGGTTGATGTTGCTTGTGAAACGGCTTGAGAGGCAAAGGCTGGTGCACTGGAGCAAGCTGCAACGAGCAAAGTTAACAAGAACTTTAATGCTATTGTTTGACGCATTTGTCTAATAGAAGAAGAACCTAAATTCAAGCGTTTGCGTATCCTCATAGTTATCGGTGGCTTGAGCTTTGCTGTTACATAGTTTAAACAATTAGCACTCTGAATACAACTAGCGACTCTGGCTTCTCAAGCATCTTATGTTGATTTTACATTGAGGCGACATAGGCGATCGTACACGACGTTTCGTGATCTTCTCGCCTCGTTTTATAGGGCTTCTACAAGCGTATATGTACAAAATAAGCGAATACACTGCAAATCATTAGCGATCGTGTCAAATGTAATGAAAGCTACAGATTGCGCTAAGGATTGACACTAGAGTCTAAACGTTATCTGAACCTTTGAATGCTGATTCAGAGGCGCTTGTGGTGGATTGTTGCTAACTCCAGCTTGAAGTGTTTGCGGTTTGGATTATGTTGAGCTTTCGTATTGGACACCATGGGAAAAAGTCCAAAGTTGCGATCTCAGGTAGCTTTTGGGGTTGGATGTAAAGATTATCGCTGACGCGACTAAGTGAGTAGGAGTGTTTTATGCCAAAGACATTATTTCAAGTTGATTTGACCAAGCCAATGGATCAGCAAGAGTTGCCGGGTCACAATCGCTGGCACCCGGATATTCCAGCCGTTGTCTCTGTGAATCCTGGTGATGTCTTTCGGATTGAGTGCAAAGACTGGACAGACGGTCAGATTAAAAACGATGACAGCCCAGATGATATTCGGGATGTTGATTTAACGGTTGTTCACGTTTTAAGTGGACCGATTCACGTCAACGGTGCAGAACCTGGCGATATTTTGGTCGTCGATTTGGTTGATATTGGTGCGCTTCAGGGAGACGAATGGGGCTTCACAGGCATTTTCGACAAGAAGAACGGTGGCGGTTTTTTGACCGATCATTATCCCGATCCAGCGAAAGCGATTTGGGATTTTCAGGGCATTTACACCAGTTCCAGGCACATTCCAGGCGTGAAGTTTGCAGGCATTATCCATCCCGGTTTGATTGGTTGCGCGCCCTCTCATGAACTATTGGCAAAGTGGAATAAGCGCGAAAAAGAATTGGTCGATACGGCTCCCGATTTGCGAACCTATGGCGCTGGTCTTTCGGGTGACAAGCCTGTGCTAGCGGCACTGCCGAATCCAACTAACGCTATTCTCGGTCAATTGCCTAAGGCTGAGTTCGATCGCGTGGCGGCTGAAGGCGCACGCACCGTCCCTCCTCGTGAACATGGCGGCAACTGCGACATCAAAAACCTGTCCAAAGGCACCCGCATCTACTTTCCGGTGTATGTGGAAGGTGCAAAATTATCGATGGGCGATATTCACTTTTCTCAAGGGGATGGTGAAATTTCGTTCTGTGGCGCGATCGAAATGTCAGGTTTTATTGACTTGCACGTAGACATCATCAAAGGTGGTGTTGAGAAATATGGCATGGTCAATCCCATCTTCAAACCGGGTCCGGTTGAGCCTCGTTTCTCGGAATACCTGGTCTTTGAAGGGATTTCAGTGGATGAGTTCACAGGTAAGCAGTACTACATGGATGTGCATATTGCTTATCGACGTGCGTGCTTGAACGCGATCGAATATCTGAAGAAATTCGGCTACACAGGTGAACAGGCATATCTTCTGCTCAGTTGTGCTCCGGTGGAAGGCAGAGTCAGCGGCATTGTTGATATTCCCAACGCATGTTGTACGGTGGCAATTCCAACAGCCATCTTTGATAAGCCGATTCTGCCTGTATAAGAAGAGTTGTTAGTTGTTGGTTTTTAGAAATGGACGTTAACGACCATTTGCTTTGAGAGAGTAGTCCTCAACCCTGACTTTTCTGATTAATCTAACAACTAACAACCAATAACCAACAACTACTGACGAAAATGCCTCTTTACGAATTCAAATGTGACGATTGCGGTGTGTTTGATCAATGGCGATCGATCGCAGAATGCAACGATCCGGCTAGCTGCCCTACCTGTCAGGGAGCAACTAAGCGCCTTTTTTCTGCACCGGCACTGTTATCGGGATCCCTTCGGTTGAAGAAGGAAAGTGCCGAGCCACAGCTAGTGAATCGATCGAACGATCGCGAACCCGATCGTCCCAAAGCGCAAACACACAATGGTGGACGACCCTGGATGATTGGTCACTAAGCGCTATTGCAGCATCCAGAAAACGACAAAGCCCTGGAGAAACTCCAGGGCTTAAAAAAAGTGCAAACTTTGGATGCTGTTCTCGCTTGCTGCATTGATTCGATCGACCTCAAACGCCCACATTCTTACCAGAACCTACTGCATCATAGGCTTTTTCCAAACGCATGAGTTGCTTCGCCTGTGTGGACAAAGCAGTTGCGTCGAGCCAATTAATGATCAGCGCATCGGTGGAAAATAGCCCGCCACCGTTGACTGTAAAGAACAAGAAGCAAGAGGCATAGACCGCAGACAATTCCAGATAAGGGATGCTGAAGCCAGCAACCAGAATATGGTGATAGATTGCCACGCACATCGTTGAAAACAAGCCAAAGGCAGCAGGGCGAGTGAATAGCCCAAGCGCTACTAATGGACCACCGATGATTTCAGTGAAGGCGGCTACGTAGCTGAAGAAAATTGGGAAGGGCAAGCCAATCACCTCGACATACGCTTGAGCAAAACTTTCGATATTGGCTATCTTGTCCAAACCGTTGTGGATGATCATGATGCCCAAAATGGCACGAAGGATTGCCAAAGACCATTGCGACAGCAAATTGGGGGTGACGTTGGGCTTGAAAACAGCCGCCAGGAAAGCGTTTTTAGTCATGGTTAAATTTTCGTGATGATTACTTGAGCATGGATTGGCGACATATATATTAATAATCTTAACCTAATTCATTAAGTTTTACTAACTTATCGCCGCGATCGCTCATACAACCACTGTCAGTTTGCTTAGAACATGACAGCAATCTATCTAGCAAGAGAGGCTTTAGGCAAGGGTCTTAAACCTTATGGCGCTCATTCAGACTCGGCTCAGATAGCGGAAGGGTGAATGAGCGATCGTGGGCACAGCGTTCTGTAGGGACGTTACATTGATGTGTGCAACGTCCCTACAGAGGGTCTCATTTTTAGTGAGTCAGTTTATGGCGCTGGCGGTGCTGGGTCAACCTGTGCTTGCGTTAGAATTTGAGCCCTGGTTTCGCCACGTCTAAAACCAAGTACGTCAACGTAGTAACGCTCTGGAGATGCCGCAACCTGAATTTTCCGTTTTTCGCAAAGCCAGGACAGGCACTCTACTGCGATGATGCGCCGCTGTTCATTCGGTAGTTGTAGAGCCTGCTGTAACTTTGCCCTTAACTCTAGAGGCATGTCGCTATTTTCAGCAAGCTCGATCGGTGGCTGGAACACTAAAGAATCAAGTAAGCCTTGAAAGCCCAAAAACGCTAAGCGGTAGATCAGCAGGTTACTCAGGCGACCATAAAAGTAGCCACCATGCACATCCACCCCAACGCCTTTACCAGGATCATTTGAAAAATCAACATACGCTTTGAGCAGCGTGGTGTAATCGAAGAATTTGAGTGGCGATCGCTGTCCTTCGCAGATTAAAACATTGATTTCCTGCTGATCACGCTTCGCATAAGTAGTTACGTCTCGATACTCCGTGCAGTCGAGATACGTAAACAAATCTGCGATCGACTCAGGGTCTTTTTTAGCTGTAGCAAGAGATTCCTCATCCACTTTGCCACCTCGTTTTTTCAGCGCTTCTCGCTTTTTGTCCCCTTCCTGTCCGATGCTGCGAGTATCCCGATCGAGCGTTTGCACACCAATAAAGTCCAGGAGTGGAGACGGGTAAGCATCGTTCATCAACTCCTGGAGGTTGACAATACCGTAAGCATTCTGTCTATGCAGGCTCTGTTTAGATGGATCTAAATTGACGGTTACGTTTCCTAAGCGAAAGCCCTGAGTGCGAGTGCTGGCTGGAAACGAGAAATAGTTTGCTGTTGTTGATGCTAACCGCAAGGCTAAATCGCCTTCATTGCTAAAAAGGTATGCCTCTTCAAAACGCCTCAGTGACGATCGCAAAACATTGGTACGACCAGAAATAATGGTTGATAGCGGAATATCAGGAGAAATCAAAATTAAGCGCCCTAATGCAAAGACCCGCCCAACATCAGAAGATGGCAGTTTCTCTAGACTTTGCGAGTCGCCAATGGCAGCCGGATCAAATGCATCAGAAAGAATACGAATCACCTGTGTGGTGACAAACCCTCCCATACTGTGACCAATAAAGGTCAACCGGATACGCTTTTTCTGCGTCCAATAGGCTGTTGCTGCGGCAAAATTTGCTGTGTTGTAAGCTGGTTTTTCAGCAAGGACAAAAGTAGTATAGATCTTCAAAAAAACAGCATCATCTAGAGGCGCGAGACTATTCTGCTTCAGCGCAGGCAGCAATAAGCGAAAGGCTGCATCGTCGTAAGCGTTGAACAAAGCTGGTTGATGCTCGATCGCTTCCCAAGTTTTTCTAACTGCTTTTGCCAATAAATCAGGAGCCAGGTCTAGGCTTTCACCCGCTTCTTTTGCCACGGTTTCAAACAGCGACTCATTCATGTGACGCTTGACTAAACCTAAGTCAAGCTGCCGAATAAATTCCACCAAGTCAGGAACACCGAAATTATTTGCCCGATAGGTGTCTCGAAAGTAAACAATAATTCGTAGGATAAATAACGTTACGACTACCATCGACACCGCAATGCCCAAGATCATCAAGATTGCAGATAAAGCGTCAAGAATGGGTGACGCAAAAAGCATGAGTAAAAGCAGCCCGATCGCCGCCAGAAACAAGCCTCCCCAAAGCACAACTTTTAAGGTTAAAGGCAATGCTCTGCCTGCATTCTTAAAACTAGAAGGAACGCTTTCTGAGGGCCATCGATACCCCAGGTAAACAAAACTATGACGCTTACTGTAGATGGCTTGATCGGATTGATTCAAATATTCCCAGGTTCGCTGCCAGCCCTCGCAAACATAGTCTCTACCCTCGACCTCTTTGCCATTTTGAACAACGGTTTCGATGCCTGTGTTGTAGCCATGAATTTGAATGACAAGTCCCGTATAGCTTGTATTTAGTTTTGTGTTTTGATAAAGGCTTTCAACAATGTCACTAACGGTTGGTACATTACCGTCGGGTTTGCATTCGTCTTGCTCAATGTTGATTGGTGCTGTACTACGCACAAAAAAGCCAGGAACTGTTTGTGGCTGCTCATGCTTAAACTCATCAACCCAGACATCCATTTTCAACCCTCATGACGTGACTAAATTTGAGCGTTCTAACCAGTGAATCGGCTCAGAGCTTGCGCCAAAAAAACGATACACTTTTGGCTCAGCTATCAGTTTTCTCTTAACTCCTGAGCACGACAAGGCATAACATTATTTCTTTACAGCTCCTGAGAAGATTTTTTCGGATTTTAGCCTAACTCTGAGCTGTTTTTTTCGTTAGCAATATCAATTAAAGCAGCCTTGATGCGATTCACCGCGTCGTACTGTACTGTACGATGGGTTTGCATGAAAAGTGGTTTACATGGCGCGTGAGGGCATAGCAATGGAGGTCATCCCGGCGATCGATCTGCTGGAGGGGCGCTGTGTACGCCTCTATCAGGGCGATTATGCTCAGGCGGAGACGTTTGACGAGAATCCGGTTTCAGTCGCGCGTCAGTGGGCAGAGCAAGGCGCAACCCGGTTACATGTGGTCGATCTGGATGGTGCGAAGGCTGGACATCCCGTTAATTTGTCGGCGATCGAGGCGATCGTCCGCGCCGTTGACCTACCTGTGCAGGTGGGCGGTGGTTTGCGCGATCGTGCCAGTGCTGCGGCGTTGTTTGAGCTAGGCGTTCAGCGCGTCATTTTAGGCACCGTTGCGGTAGAGCAGCCCGAGCTTGTACGTGCACTCTGTCAGGAGTTTCCGGGTCAGATTGTGGTGGGTATTGATGCCCGGAACGGACTGGTAGCAACACGGGGCTGGCTAGAAATGTCGCAGGTAACGGCGATCGACCTGGCGCAACAAATGGCAGCTTTTGGGATCGCAGCAATTATTTATACGGATATTCACCGCGACGGCACGTTACAAGGACCGAACCTGGACGCATTAAGAGTGCTGGCAGATGGCGTTACAGTGCCAATCATCGCCTCTGGTGGCGTGAGTTCGGTGACAGATTTGCTGAGTTTGCTGGCGCTAGAGCCATCCGGCGTGACTGGGGTGATCGTGGGTCGTGCCCTTTACACAGGCGACATTTCTTTGAAGGAAGCGATCCGGGCAGTAGGGCAGGGTCGTTGGCAAGACATTCCACCCGATTTTGGCGCTTCGGCATTGGCGTAGAGAGACGATCGCGGCTTGGTTCTCTCCTTCTTGTGGAGTTATGAAGACATCACAGTGCGGCTGCTGGCGACATCGCGAATCAAGGGGAGGCGAGAATGAATGTAGTGGCTGTAGGCATCGGCTTCATCGCGATCGAGCGATCGTTGCGTTTTAAGCTGCTTCAGCAGCCATTGCACCAAGCCAGTGTCGTCGAGATTAAGCAGCATTTGGGACTGGCTCGTTTCCACTATGAACCAAAGTTGACGCAGCATGGATGGGGACATACAACTTTTCCAGATACGGGCTAGGACTGAGTGATCCAGAAGCTTCAAAGCCGCATTGTTGCTCTAGCGTCGGGTCTTCTAGATACTCCTGTCTACGCTCACCATAGCGAACTGACCGGAACTGACAGCGGGATCACATAAGACAACACAAGAGTTACACATCGCTTCATCATCCGATCCATAACTTGACATGTGACTCATTTAAGATCAGTTCGTTTACGACTCTAAGTAGACGGGTTGGGGATGGAGGCAGAAGGCAGGAGGCAGAAGGCAGCTTTTTTCCTGGCTGCTGGCTCCTACTGCCCAAACAAGGTGTTGATCATGCTTAGCCGATGGTACTAACAGTGCGCTCAGCGTCCTGCGTAAGCCTGCATGGGTTCTTTAATCAAACGGATGTAAAGATGTCGAAAGGTGGATTTGAGGACGCGCGGTAGCCCAAAGTCGATCGGCATCAGGTGGTCGGGCAGTTGCCAATCGGTTACCTGTAACGTTTGAGGATGCAGCAATGGAAAGTGAATCGCCTCTACGGTGGAACATAGCTCCAGACGTTGAGCGGCAACAACCGTAGGCACAGTCACCGGATCGACATTGAGAATCTCTACCAGTGCACGATCGAGCGCAAATACATCCCTCGAAGCAGCCAATAAATTGAGCCGACGGGGTTCGCCACCGCTGGGTCCATTCCCTTCGTGACCGATAATACCATCCAGAATGGTCAGGTCTGGGTCGATCGCCCGTGCGGTTTCTACCAGCATTGCACCAAAGCGATCCCTGTCTTTACCCGCTTCCATGTGCCACCAGGCTTTCATCTTGCCGGGAACACACCCAAAGAGATTTTTCACACCCATCGTGAGCGTCAACTGCATGTGTGACTTAACTTTCGGTAAGTTGATCACCACGTCTGCCTCGATCGCCTCTTTGCTCAGCAGCAGGTGGTTAAATTCGGCGCTCACTGTCTCGTAGCGTTTGCCGTGAAACTCCACGATCGGCAAATTGAGTGCCTCTGTCAGCGGTAAATAGCCATTCGCTTTGGCAACACCCTTCGCGCTCCCAAACGCTGGACCATCACCCAAGAAAGGCTTGCCTCCTGCCTCTTGCACCATCTGCGCCACACAGTAAACCATCTCTGGACGCGTAACGCACTCCTTACCAGGACGACCACCTGTCAACAAATTAGGCTTGAGGAGAACGCGATCGCCCGGTTTCACAAAGGCTGCCATACCGCCGAATGGCTCTAATAAAGCCTCCAACGCTTGACGGAGTTGGATGCGATCGTACGACTGGGCGCGAAGCAGGCTCACTGATGGCTGAACAGTTTCCATAGGTCTCTCAGGTTTGATTAAATCCACGATCCTTAGATGTAAGCACGGCTCTGTGCAGTGATGAGTTGCTTTTACCTTCTGCCTTCTGCCCTCTGCCCTCTGCCTTCTAGGTATGGGCGCGGTTAAGAGCCGTCACGCGCTGAGCATTCGCAAACACTCCTTCACCGTGAATTTGGGCGATCGCAGGCTTTAACTCAATTTTTGACACATTGGCTCGGTTCACGCAGACAGTTTGATCTGCCAGATGGAAAAACCACCAATCTTTATCAAGGATACGTCGAATCTCCTGCTGCACTTCTTGCTCTAACGCGGCTGGATCGGCTAACTGAGAAAAGGTATAAGTTTCTGTTTGACCATTCAGGTAGTAAATTGTGATCTGTGTATCATTCGTGATCTGACTCTGCATAACGGCTCCTCAGCGGGTCTTTACAAAATCTTAAAGGACAAACCAGCATCGGAAGCGCCTGCCCTCAAAGAGAGTGTACTATGCTGTCTCCCGCAACCGCTAAGATAAAGCTAATGAGATAGAACTAATGAGATCGAGCTAACTGTTACCCAGTCGCAATTTGAAAAGGTCTATGACTACTGCCGCCCCGGTGAAAACTCAGTATGAAGCTGTCATTGGTTTAGAAACACACTGCCAACTCAGCACCCAAACAAAGATTTTCTCCAATAGCTCCACTGCCTTTGGTGCCACGCCCAACACTCACATTGATCCAGTGTGTTTGGGGTTACCTGGGGTGCTGCCAGTGCTCAACCAGAAAGTGCTGGAGTATGCCGTGAAGGCAGGGCTGGCGCTGAACTGTCAGATTGCGCCCTACAGCAAGTTCGATCGCAAGCAGTATTTCTACCCTGACTTGCCCAAAAACTATCAGATCTCGCAGTACGACTTGCCGATCGCGGAACACGGTTGGTTAGAAATTGAGCTATACGACAAGGAAACGGGCACGGCAACCCGCAAGCGTATCGGTGTGACACGACTGCACATGGAAGAAGACGCGGGAAAATTGGTGCATGGTGGCAGCGATCGGCTTTCTGGCTCAACCTACTCACTGGTGGACTACAACCGTGCTGGTGTACCGCTCATCGAAATCGTGTCTGAGCCAGATATTCGCAGTGGGAAAGAAGCCGCCGAATATGCTCAGGAGCTACGGCGCATCGTGCGGTATCTGGGCGTGAGCGATGGCAACATGCAGGAAGGTTCACTGCGTTGCGATGTGAACATTTCCGTGCGTCCAGTTGGTCGTGCCGAGTTTGGCACCAAGGTTGAGATTAAGAACATGAACTCGTTCAGCGCCATTCAAAAGGCGATCGAGTTTGAGATTGAGCGGCAAATTGAGGCGATCGAAGCAGGCGAACGCATTCTGCAAGAAACGCGACTCTGGGAAGAAGGCGCTCAGCGTACCATTAGTATGCGGCTGAAGGAAGGTTCCAGCGATTACCGCTACTTCCCTGAGCCTGATTTGGGACCGATTGAAGTGTCGTCAACGCAGCTAGAACAGTGGCGATCGGAGCTGCCAGAGTTGCCGCAGCAAAAGCGCCAGCGGTATGAAAGCGCACTCGGCTTATCCGTTTACGATGCACGAGTGTTGACGGATGATCAGTCGATCGCTGCCTACTTTGAGGCAACCGTTACGGCAGGTGGCGACCCCAAACAGGCAGCAAACTGGATCATGGGTGACATTAGCGCGTACTTAAACAACAACAGCAGTTTGAGCGTTGCCGATTTGTCCATCAAGCCTGCCGACTTGGCTGAACTCATTAGCCTCATCGACAGCGGCACGATCAGCAACAAGATCGCCAAAGACATCTTGCCCGCACTGCTGGCAGAAGGTGGTTCACCTAAAGCGTTAGTTGAACGGAAGGGCTTGATCCAAATTTCTGATACAGGCGCGATCGAAGCCGCGATCGCCGAAGTCATCGCCGCCCATCCTAAAGAACTAGAGATGTATCGCAGCGGCAAAACCAAGATGCTGGGCTTCTTTGTGGGGCAAGTGATGAAGCAAACAGGGGGTCGAGCAGACCCCAAACTCACCAACCAGCTCCTTGCTAAGCAGCTTAACGGTTGAGACTTTAAGCAATCAAAGCTCATTCTTTGCTAAAAAAACATAAATATGGGGTGACACCCCCCACCCCATTGATGGCATACTGTGTGTAGTAGATGCACCCTGATGATAAGGGGGAGATGCCTTGGTGTCTTCCCCTTTTTTTATGAGGCTTACATCTGAGAAGGCAAAGCGGTCAGCGGTCAGCGGTCAGCAAACAGCGGTCAGCGGTCAGCGGTCAGCAAACAGCGGTCAGCGGTCAGCGGTCAGCAAACAGCGGTCAGCGGTCAGCGGTCAGCAAACAGCGGTCAGCGGTCAGCGGTCAGCAAACAGCGGTCAGCGGTCA